>JAESGV010001116.1_pt1 | contig 11444 bp, 5 predicted proteins | sample 9269781 | NCBI WGS metagenome assembly JAESGV01 (sample SAMN15741586, study PRJNA653496) | algae metagenome | isolation source: Tildeniella torsiva UHER 1998/13D and co-occurring heterotrophs from... | place: Slovakia: Slovak Paradise National Park, Hrabusice, Kosice Region | collected 2000-01-01 | reverse complement strand
GCGTCACCAAAGTTTAACAGACTCGCGGCAACAATACTCGTTCGTAGAGATATTGCAGGACACCCTGCATGGCTTCGTGGAAGTGTAAATCCAACATTAGCAGCATACCCTGCTTCATGCGTGAAACTAACCTACATGCTCGGTGCGATAAACTGGTGCCGTGAAAATAAGAAATCACCAAACTGTTTGGATAAACACGTACGACCCATGATTACTATTTCCTCAAACCTCGCAACTGGTTTCGTGGTCGACGTTATCACCAACTCGACAAACATTGACGATTTACATGAAACGTCAGATCCACGTTGGGACGCATGGATTGCAAAAAGAAGATACACTGAGAATCTTTTGAAAAAACTTGACTTGTACGACAACCAGTTAGTGTTATCCAAAACGTATCCAACAAATAGTGGACAAATCTATGGAGGAGCGGAACAAGTTATTGTAAACACGTGGGGAAAAAATTTATTACAACCATGTTGTGCAGCAAGTCTCATGTTGTACATTATTGAGAGCAATGGTCTTACTGATGAAGAAAAAGAGTATGCCAAGTCTGTGCTTTTCCACACGTTAGATTCGAACTATACACCAACTGGAAGAGCGTATCCAGCTGGTACATTATTTTATGACAAATCTGGAGAAGCGTATGACACTGTTGAAGATATTTCTCATTTCACGTTGCCAAATGGACAAAAAGGTGTTTTGACAATTTTTTCAAATGGATTCCAACGAGGAGAATCTGATTTTTACGTTATCGCGCGTTTTGCAGAGATGATACTAGCCAAGTTTCAATTGAATAGTGGAAGTCCACCAACGTTCACTGTTACTGCTGATCAAAATATTACGTGCTCTGGACCTAGTGCAAAAGTGCATAAAAGAGATGCTACATCACCTGATACTATTGGTAATACGTTTTTCACGATGAGTGCTTCAGCAGGTGATACTCCAGATGTGTGTACGATTCAAGTACACATTCCAAAGGAAGGACTGTATGCTGTACATGCATTTACGCCTACGTATGATCACATGACAGAAGGTAGTACTACTATCACGTTCCATGACAAGTATCAAGCTAGTGCAACCTCGTATCGACCAAGAGAAACAATGTCAAGTTGGGCTCCTGTTGGTGAATATATTTTTACCGCTGGAACACTATCCATGCAAATTACCAATGCAAATGTGAAGAAAGCAACAGGAGAACACGTTATCAACGCTGTTCGTTTCTCAATGTATCCTCTACCTTAACTAAACATTAATTTATTATTTTTTATAAGTTGAATTCCCTGGTAAATGAGTCTTTTCCTCCTGCATCTACCCATAGTGATAATCTTGCATTACGATATAGATCTTCCAAATACTCCACTGGATCATCGGAACTTGTTTTAGGAATGGGAGCAATTCCTAGAGCTTTAGCAGCACCACGTTTAACATCTTGGTATTTGTCCTTGGCATCTTCATATTTCTTATATACTTCCTTCTTTACTTCTTCTACCTTTGGTTTGGCTTCTTCGACTTTCTTAACTGCTGTATCTTTTGCCTTTTCAACACTCTTTTCTGCTTTCTCAACTTGTTGTGATGCTTTTGATTTGACGGTCTCTACTCCTTGTTCTACAGATTGTTTAGCCTTTTCGACGCTCTTCTCTGCTTGTTCAACTTGTTGTGATGCCTTTGATTTGACAGCTTCTACACCTTGTGATGCTTTTGATTTGACAGTCTCAACACCTTGTTCTACAGATTCTTTAGCCTTTTCGACGTACTCTTTAGCTGTTTCTTTGGCTTCTTCGGCGAGTTTGGAGCCTTTAGTGATACCTTGTTGTACAACGTCTTTGACTTCTTGTGGAACCTTTGCCTTGGCTGATTCGACAAGTTCGCTACCTTTTGCAACAACTTCGTTTGCCTTCTCTTTGGCTGTCTCGACGTATTGCTCAGTTGTTTCTTTTGCGTTATTTGCGGCTACTCTGGCACGTTTGTATGTCTTGTATCCAGATTGTTTAGCTTGTTCAACTTGCTTTTCTCCTTCTTTGAGTACTTCTTGTGCTTTTGCCTTGGCATCTTGAACAACAGCAGATGATGTTTCAACACCCTTTTGAACTGCTTCCTTGGCTTGTTGAGCCTTTTCTTTGACAGTTTCAATAACTTCTGGTGCCTTGACTTTAGCTTCTTCGACAAGTTCGGAGCCCTTTGCGACAGCTTTTTGTGCAACTTCCTTGGCTTGAACTGCTGTTTCTTTGACATATCCAACTGGATCTTTCTTGATTTCTTCAATCTTGTCTTCAACAACTTTTTGAATTTGATCTTTCTTCTCGAGTGCTTGTTTCTTGAGATCTTCTACGATATCTACTGCTTGGTCTTTCTTTTCGACAACTTGCTTCTTGGCGTCTTCAACCTTTGCTTTTGCGTTTTCAACTGGTGCAGACTTGGAAACTTCGTCAACCTTCTTTTCGACTGCCTTTTGTACTTGGTCTTTCTTTTCGACGGCTTGCTTCTTGACGTCCTCGACAGCGTCTTTAGCCTTCTCGACACCTTTTTGAACGGCTTCTTTGGCTTCTGATACCTTTTCGGATCCCTTCTTCTTGGCGTCTTCAACAACCTCAGAACCTTTCTTCTTGGCGTCTTCAACAACTTCAGCACCCTTCTTTTTGGCATCTTCGACGACTTCTGAACCTTTCTTTTTAGCTTGTTCAACCTTCTTGGATGCGGAGTCTTTGACTTGATCGACCTTCTTTTCGACAGCTTGTTTAGCATCTTTGGCAGCAGATTTTGACTTCTCGACTACTTCTTCGGTATCTACGTTCAATGTGTCTTTTGCGTCCTTGTATAATTCTTCAGTCTTTGATTTGACTTGTTGAGCCTTTTCAACGACTTTGTTCTTGACGTCTTCAACCTTGGCTTTCGCGTTTTCGACTGGTGCAGACTTCTTAACTTCGTCAACCTTCTTTTCAACTGCTTTTTGCGCCTGGTCCTTCTTTTCGACGACTTGTTTCTTGACGTCTTCAACGGCGCCCTTGGCCTTCTCGACACCTTTTTGAACGGCTTCTTTGGCTTCTGATACCTTTTCGGATCCCTTCTTCTTGGCGTCTTCAACAACCTCAGAACCTTTCTTTTTGGCGTCTTCGACGACTTCAGCGCCCTTCTTTTTGCCTTCTTCAACTTTCTTGGAAGCGGAATCTTTGACCGATTTTGCGCTTTGTTTGACTTGCTCAACTTTTTGTGATGCCTTCTTCTTTCCAGATTCGACTTTTTCTTCGACATCTTCGACAACTTCTGATGTTTTTTGTTTTGCTTCGAGATACTTTTGTCTTGCTTCCGCTTTGGCATCTGCATATTTTTGTTTTGCTTCCTTGATCAAATCTTTTGACTTCTCTTCGCCACGATCTCTTGCGTCGTCATAGTCTTTGCGTGCTTTTTCTAGTTCATCTCGAGCAGCGCGTTTGGCAGATCTGTATTCTGCCTTTGCATCGACTTGTCCTTGTGATTTTTCGTGAATGTAGTCTACAGTTGCGACGACGACGCTACCTATGGCGCTCGCAATTTCTTGGGCTTCTTGGACGAATCCCTTTTGTTTTACATCTTCGATCTTGTCGACAACTAGTTTCTGAGCACTAGATGCGGTGTCCTTGACTTCTTGTACAAGTCCCTTCTTTTTAATATTTTCGACTGTTTCGGCAACGACAACTTGTGCTCCTGCGACGACTTTTTGCGCGACATCTTTTGCGTCATCTACAACACCAGCCTTTTCCGCTTGTTTGTATTTTTCTACTACGAAATCGGAAACTGTTGATGCTGTTTCTTTTGCTTGTTGAACGACGCCCTTTTGTTTGATCTCGTCTATTTTATCATTAACGACTGTTTTCACTGTGTCGATCTTATCTTGAATTACTTCTAAAGTTCCTTGTGCCTCTTCTTCAACTTCTTTTGCGGATGATTTTACTTTTTCAACTTTTTTAGTTGCTTCTTTTTTAACTTGTTGTGCACTTTGTTTTACGTTGTCTGCCTTCTTGGCGACTTCATTCTTTGTTTGATCGACTTTTTTCTTCACGTCTTTTGATACATCTTTCGCACTAGATTTGATCTCATCGACTTTTTGTGATGCTTTTTCTTTGACTTCTTTTACTGTTTCTTTAACTTCTTTTTTATCCTCTTTTTGTTTCTCCTCTGATTTAACTGGAGTTGGACTGGCCGAACGACCGTATAGTTTTTCTACGTAGGCCCTCGCCTCATCTTCAATCTGTTTATCTGTTTTGCCCATAGTGTGTATGTAGTGCTTATGTTTTGCACAAATAAATTTATCGCAAGAAAGTCTATTTTTACTGTGTCAACTATTTCTTCATGATTCCTGGGTTCACTGTGGATCAAGAGTATCTTAGTTCAGTTTCAAGCTATTGTTGGTTAGTGTCATAATAACAGTGCTAGAGTACATTTTCTCCAGTCATGGTACAATAAACTCTGTTTTCTGATACCGATTTATGAGTTGCTATTATGTGGTACACTGGAGCACCCAAAAGTTTATTGCTGACACTTAGATCACTTTACAGTAAGAATTACAATAAGCCAACTTTCTATCCAGCTATCTTGCTTGGACAGCTATGTCGTTCCAGGTCACTTGTGACTATGCAGTTCATCTTGAAAGAGTTAGGAACATCGACTTGGTTGGAAAAGGGTAAAACAAAATCAAAAAGGCACTAAACATCGTAGTCTCTACTTTATTCGCGTTCAATGCACAGACTCACTCGATTCTGGTCAAATCAACTGCAGTTTGAGTACTTCGGCAAAGAGTACGTAATCACGCAAACCTAACATCATGCAGCAAATAGAAAAGGGAAACATGACGAACCACTAAACTTGAAAGACAAAACATACAAATCACACGTCGAAAACAAAACCACGGGAAGAACACAGGTCTTTATGATAAAATATAATCAACAAGAGGTTTTATTGAACGAAATATTTAAATTTCAAGTCACTGGAAACTTTGCAGACGTACGTTTTATTTTCAAAAATTTATTCGAAGGTTATTCGACAATATACAGTCACGATTGAGTTTCAACTGTTTTATTTTAAAGAGTATTTTAGATACAAAATAGTTGACCATTAGAGAACGTGATATTGATGATAAATACTTTGATGAGGAGTTGACACCGATACAATCGTTTACGTGCGTTTCGATACGATCGATATCAGTTCAAGGAGGACTATTAGGGGTCCATGAGTTCTCTCCAATCGCCTTCGTTTCTAATTGGTACCTATGCGTGTTACATACTTCGATACACTCTGCATTTTCCCAAATCAAATACTCAAAGTTTGGAAACTCGATTGGGAAAACACAAAGCAAGAAACAACCTGTTTCTGTATTCGAAACAACGTACGACAAAGCACTACAATCCGTAAGAACATGTTCACAATACTAACTATTAGCTTATGGAATCATTATTTCCAACACTACCACTCAAAAAACTCGATTTATCAGATGTTATTCATTCGACAGAGTTAATCGTTCGCGAAATACTGTACCATATATCACACTGTTTAGTGAATCTAATTGATGTTTTGAAATCACTACGAGGACACGATTTTACAATCTCTTCTGGCGATGATATTTTCGCATTGATACGAAATGTAATTTGTCCGTACAGCAGTGCAGGTTCATTAGATTTAAGCACGAGGTACCCAGTCAAACGGTGTACAAAAATGCATGAATATGTCTCCCATGTAGATACAATGGTCGAATGTATTATAGAAGAGTTTAGAAGACAAAAGGTAGAACGTGGAGAAGCATACGAAAATTTTCCAGTAATCATAGAACGAGAATGTATGCGCATGTTGAACGAGTTACAAGGTCGATGGTGGTCACAGCTTATGAACATGATTCGAGAAACACCACTATATGTTTGTAACCAACTCGAGAAAACATACATACAGACAAGAGGTGATTTATGGAGAAAAAGTAAACGATGTAGAGAAAAAGCACAAAGTTTCGTGCCACTAGATATTCAACTTCCCGAGTTGGGTTGTACTGACGCTCTAGTTCTAGATCAAGAAATGTTTATTCCTCCAAAGAATAGTGATTTTAGTATGGATTATACTAGATGGGAAAAAGAAGAAGATTTGGACACGTCAACAAGCGCTGAATTAAGTGATGTTGAAGATTCTAGAGATTGGGACATTACAATCACCAGAAGAGATAGTAATGCTAGCACAACTAGTGTAACGAGAGAACGAGCGTCTAGTGCGTCATCTATGCTTTCTTTAAATATGATTCCTAGTGTTATTCAGAACGGAAGAAATTCGACACTTGGTAGTTTATCCGGTCGACACTTGGTTGTATTTGTACCTGGATTCAGAGGAACACATTTTGACTTTAAACTTTTTAGTTTGGTCATGTCTGTACATTTCGACAGTGCACAGCGTAACCAAGGTGACAAGTTGATCTATTTCTTACCTTCATGTAACAATGTATGTGCAGATACAATAGGTATAGAATACATGGCAGAAAGATTAGCAGTTTCGTTAATGGAGTTTCTTCATGAGGAAGAGCAAGACATGCATGAAAAACCTATTAGAAAGATTTCTTTCATTGCACACTCACTTGGTGGATTAGTTGTTAGATCCATGTTAGGATTCACTAAGCATGATCAAACGTATTGCCGCGAGTTTGTAAGAAACTATTCTTCTAGGCTGTACACTTTATTGACACTGTCGACTCCACATTTAGGATCACTGAATAACAAGAAAAGTCTAATAGTAAATTCTGCTATGTGGTTTTTACGCTTCTCGCGAGGCGTAAGAGTGCTGCTACAGTTGAACTGTCAGGATAGCAATGATCCAGACAAGTGTTTGTTGAGTATACTTGCTAGAGATGGTTCTATTGCTCTATTCAAACATATCATACTAGTAGCATGTCCCCAAGATACATTCGTCTCTGCTCACTCGGCATTGGTTGTAGACGCAAAAAGTATGAATGATAATAATCCAGGTTTTGATGTACCCACCACCTCAAGAAGTAGAGCAAGTTCGATCTCTAGTGATACTGGCCTGCTGCCAAGATCTATGAGTGAACGAGTTGGAAAAACAAACAATAATTTCGAAGAAACGCCAACAGTTCAATCAGATAGGCAAGCAATGCATCGCCGTAGTGAAAGTTCAGTTTCGAAAGTATCAAAGAACTCCCCAACAAATACTCTTACTGGAATGACAGCCGATTTGCAACACAATCTTAAAAAAGTAGAACTTGTCAGATGCAACGTCAAATTCGAGCAAGTAGAAACAGACACCAACACTAGCAAACTTGATAAAATAACCGGAAAAGCCTTCCATACAGCCTACCTCAGCAACGTGAGTTTTATTAGCGGACTAATAAGCACGTTTGATCAATACTTTTAATAAACAATTGTACAATTTAACAACAGCCAGTTCTTGGTGCTGTTTCCATGTGTGACGAAATGGTAACACCAGTATCCAAATCGGGTTCATCATCGACAACACCGTTCATTCTTGCTACGTATTTTTTCCCTATTAATTCAAATAATTGTTCAACATTTGTAGCGCTCTTCGAACTTGTTTCGATAAATAAGGCACCGATTTCTTTCGCATAATTTGAACCAGTACGAGTTTCGACTTGCCGTAGATTACTCAAATCACTCTTAGACCCGGTTAACACAAGAATAACATCTTCAGGTGCGCCAGTTATTTCTTTTATCCACCGTTTTGCTTCGTCGAATGTTTGACTTCTGGTAATATCATAAACTACAATTACTGCAGCTGCTTTTCTAAAGTACAGTGGCACGAGACTGTGGTATTGTTCCTGACCTTCGCATAAAGTTAGTATTTTTCTTTGTGCATACCTGCTGTATCCCACACGCTGAATTTAATTGGTCTATCATCAATATCTAGTGTTTTGCACATATACGAGGCTCCAATCGTTGTTTCTAAAATATCTTTATATTGATTTTTAATAAAGCGAAGGACTAGAAAGTGTTATTGCGGGTAGATTATTTTGTACCAGTGGCTGTTTTTCCAACGCCCATAGAACCTACGAGAACTACTTTGAGTTCGGTTGTGCGAGGTTCAACTAGTGTTGAGGACATTTGTGTGACAAGATATCTTTGGTCAAAAGCGATCTTGTAACTAAGGATGCGTTGTGGAGCAACAATGATCAATAATAGAAGTAAAAGAAACCAGAAAGTTACTTGTAAATTCGTTATTTGTCAACCAAGTTTCGAGAAAAAATGTCAGATTCATGTTGCGCACCAACAAGAGGACACATCCACAGTGGTACTCCAAAAGGTTCAATTACCACAATGGTTGGTATCGAAACATATGTCACAAAGACCAACAACTTCACAGGAAAAGCCCTTATCTTTTTGACAGACTATTTCGGTCTTCCCTTAGTTAACAGTCAGTTGTTAGCTGATACATTTGCGGAACAAGGTGGATTGAACGTATATATGCCCGATCAATTCCATGGCAAGCCAGCACCACTTTCTATTCTTACTGGCGATACCAGTTTCAAGTTAATGGAATGGCTTCCACAACATCCCAAACAACCCACATACGACAACACCGTAGCACTCATTAACGAACTCAAACAAAACCACGGTGTAACAAAAGTTGCCTGTATCGGATATTGTTGGGGAGGTTTCACTTGCTTTATGCTCGGCGCTACAGATCTAGTAGATGCCGTCGCTGTTGCTCATCCCTCGAGATTTGATTTCCCAGGAGATATCGAACGATTGAAAAATCCAACATTGTTCTTGTGTGCCGAAACTGATACCCAATTGACCACGGAGAAACGCATCCAATCGGAAGAAATTTTGAAGAATAGAACTGAAGGCCACAAGTTTGTGGTTTACCCAGGAACTGAGCACGGTTTTGCCGTAAGAGCTGATGTTGAGGACAAAGTAGCTGCTAATGCAGCAGAAGATGCCAAGAACCAAGCATTAGACTTTTTCGCTAAACATTTGTAAGTGTAAACGGTGTTTGAAAGACATAGTGTTTTACAGGTTTCTAAATCCCCAAGTTGCTGATCTTCTGTTAGAGCATCTTTGTCCTTTGATTCAGCTACTTGGATGAATAACACCTTCTCGTTGTTAATACGATCAACGAACATATCGCTTAACGCAGCTTTCTCTTCTTTGTTTGGATACAATCCAGCTTTCTTCGCTGCGTAGCGAGCTGCAGCAACTGATTCGGCAACAACCAGAATCTTCAGCTCTTAGGACAGGTAGCTTGCCAAGTGGAGTGTTTGGTTTAAGAGCAGCCCATTCTTCAGTAGGAGGGTACTGCAAAGTTTGTTTGACGTAATTAACTTTTCCAGCTTCGAGCACAAGGCGAGCGAACTCTCCTCTTCCGGTGATATACGAGTGTGAACATGATTTTGATTGTCTCTTGTTTTTGTGAGTTGTATGAGCTAAACAGTTCATACAACGTAGCTATTTATAAGTTTAAAAGTTTGTTGCGAGAAGTTCACAGCTCTGCTGATACACTATTCCAGCTTCTCATGAAGCGGATGAGCAAAATGTGTATGTTTAGCTAAATTCTAAAAAAGGCCAACACAAGGATTATTTTTATAAGTGATCTAAACTGCAAGAGCTTTCAGATACATTTCAAGTTATCTCTACAGCCAAGTAACAAATTCTTGCGATATAATCTTCAAAGTCCAAGTGTTAGAATATTTTGCTAAACGTTTGTAATCCCGTAAACTGTAACTGTCAACCTTCGAATTTTGTGAAGGGGTGAACAAAAACATGCCAATACCAACATTCTCGTACGTAGATGAGAAAGCTATTGATGAGCAGTTAATGTGCGATAACATTTGCTACTTACCTCTTCGGAATCCGCTTACTCATTTCAAGTGTGGCATTTCGTTTTGCCAGAATTGTATTGCAGATTATCAGTACAAGTGCCCTGTTTGTAGAGAAGGAACAAGTAAAGATTACTACCGAGTACGAAGTTTGATGGAGCAGTCGGCACGAATAAGAGTAGTGTGCAGCTCATGCAAGAGTCAAATGAATCTATGCGATTTTGACCATCACAAACTAAATTGTGCAACTCCATGCGAAAGATTATGTGGAATCTCTGTTTCAGCCTCGCAGCTAAAACAACATGATACAGTGTGCGCTCGGCTACCTGTACCCTGCACAGCATCGGATCTTGGTTGTGAGGAAGTTGTTCTTCGTTGTGATTTAAAAACCCATACGCGAAGCTGTCCACATGAAATTGCTCGTGATATCATAAAGCCTTTAAAAGAAGACAAACACAAGCTGGAGGAACTGCAAAGAACTCAGCTCGCTAATCAAAGGCGGCTTCAAAAAAACGTGCTTGATTTGGACGAAGAACGAAAGCGTCTACTCCAAAGAGAATCACAACGCAATAAGGAGAGGGAAGCTGATGGGTGCTTTTGCATCCAAATGTGCTCTGATGAAGAATACAACAACAAAACTGGAGCAACCATGTGTTTGGTATTAACCTTCATTATTGGAATGATTTGCCCACCTATTGGTGTGTTATTAGTAGTACGTGTTATTCGCTAGATTCTAATATTTTAGCCACGCATGCACTCTAGCCAAAAGATTGTGATGTGTATTGTCACCACATTGGTTTTAATTCCATTCCTATTTCCTGCATGGTTCACTTTTTGGTACCTATTTTTTTTACCAGAGAAGGTAGATGGAGACGATTTTCAATGTTCAGATTGCATGATTCTGTTCTCGCCTCCTATAGTATGCTTCAGGAAGCGCAAGCCTTTGAATTCTTCTGTCTTTTGCATTGCATTAATGACAATGCTTGGACACTTTCCTGGGGTTTTTGCTGCGATTTGCTACGGGTCGTGCGTGTAGTCAAATAAATAGATTCTTTGCTTCTGCAGAGACATCAGCTATTTACTGTAAACGCGACTGAAGCAATGAAAACACTCTTTGTTCTAGCTCTAATCGCTTTTCTAGCGTTTGTTTCAAATGTTTCAGCTGAAGAGCTATCAGATTCATGTTCAAGTTCTATCTACAGACGAGCAGCAAATTCTTTTCATTGTAGAACACTATCAGGCAAACCTTCTAGGACTAATACTGATTATTGTACGTCATGCTTTTCCAATTGCAAGCACGAGCTTAGTGGAGCGGCTAGACAAAGTTGCAAAACCGAATGTCCTTGCGATGCGGTAATGTCAAACGCCAAAAATGCTCTCGCTCGAGTGTTAGCAGATGTTCTTGAGCTAAACTAATAAATTGCGATCAGTTTTTCAACAATTACTAATCTTTAGCTAAGATCAAATTGTCCACGTTGGCTAAAAATTACAATAGCAAAAACAAATGGCAGATGGAGAACAATAACACAAACGCGCAGCCACGCTTGTTTATGCGAGAGCCTAACGCGCTTAACATGATACGGTCCGTGTTTACCAACTCGTTGCCACTCACGAAACTATGCGAAAGAGCATTCTTCGTCATTAT
>JAESGV010001115.1_pt1 | contig 11444 bp, 11 predicted proteins | sample 9269781 | NCBI WGS metagenome assembly JAESGV01 (sample SAMN15741586, study PRJNA653496) | algae metagenome | isolation source: Tildeniella torsiva UHER 1998/13D and co-occurring heterotrophs from... | place: Slovakia: Slovak Paradise National Park, Hrabusice, Kosice Region | collected 2000-01-01 | reverse complement strand
GAAATCCATACGTATACGCTAACAGCATTGCGGCCAGGTTGGACGACAGTGCAATTTGAACTTAAACATATGTTAGATGGGCAGATACTAGAGCAAGATATTCGTGTTTTTGTAGTTAACCCATAAATTGAATATAACTATTCATGATTTGCGAATTCTTAAACTCTACTTGGATTCTTCTTGTAGAAGCTCAAAACTAACATAGAAAGTTGCGGCCATCATAGTCTGGCTTCTTGGTGGATTTTGCTTGCTTCGCGTTGGTTCAAATAGAACCTGGGACAACTTGTTCACAAACAAAACACAATGAGCCAATACCAACAGCCACACGAGCACGTAGTTTATACGCAAGAGCAACAACCTCAACAGTACGCACAACAATACCCACCACAACAGTACGCCACTCCCCAAGTATACACTGAAGCTCAACCTCTTGTGTAAGAGAATGAAAACTTTTTCTAACAAGCTCATAGATACGCCAGTACCACAAATGACGCCCAATTTACCAAAGATGAAGAAACAGCAAAATTATTGTTCTTTGTAGGATTCCTTATTGGAATTCTTTGGATTGTCAACTTTATCATGCACAGAAAGTCACCCAACCCTCAAGCACAAAAGTACGCTCGTTGGTCAATTATTGCGTGGGCAGTTATTTTCATTGCTTGCATGTGTCTTAGCATTCTTGGAGTTGTACTCCAATTTGTTATCATTGCTGCAGCAAAGTAACATACACTACGACAAATAAACGCTGTGGCTTTTCAACTTTTTACCCAACCATGTTTGACATTCACCGCTTGGACACAGACAGTAAGTATTGTGTCCTCTCTTTTTTGACTGTACGGGAGCTAAATCAGATGCAACTGTTGTCTAAAACCTTTCAGAGATTCGTTCGAAGAATGCTTCTAACTCAGTCGTACATGAAAGATTGCAAAACATTTACACTCTACGATAATTCTGTTTGGTTTGACAAAACGTACAGAAAAAATTTCAACGCACTACGCGCAGTTATATTTCTGTCAGCACTACCGCAAGTCGAAAAATTAATAATCTTTGGATTTGAAACCAAGTATGACTTACTCTTTGAGCAAGTACTGGGCACTCTAGAAATGCGACACCACCTCAAGACAATAATTTTTTTACCAAAGGCAAACACCAATGGAGATGTTTTGTGTACGGTTAGCAAATCATATTTGGCACAGTTTAAGAATCTAGATACAGTTGTCATATTTGCGTCTAGTGGGAACACACCATTGCAATCACCGATCGTGAATGGCAAACAGAACATCATAGTAGAGTACGTAACAGTGGAGAACGTTGCATCTAGTGTGTCTTCTATACCAGCGAGTAACAGGGAACTGGAAAAGAATTGGAAGTATATTAGCATACAAGAAATACTCACATGTCATTATGTCAAAAACATAATACTAGCGCAACAGCAAACATATATCAAGGATATTAGTACTGGTAAAGTACCTGACATATCACAACTTCAAACCAGTTACACTTTCTGGACTAGAGTCGGATATCACGTAGACGATTGTGTTGTTATGAAGATTAGTAAAATCAAGCTAGAAGGTGGCACAATGGTTGACAACATAATAATTGCAGCTACATCATTCTTGCGAAAAAAATCAGACAAGTTTATGAGTGGAATTACAAACGTTTTAGAGTTTTTTGTAGACAAAGGGTATACTAAGTACGAACATTCAATGGATGTAGCTCGTAGGATGGATGAAAAGTTAAAAGGGTACTCTTGGGTACAAGTGCTGCAATCTTGTCAAGAAGAGTCACTGGAACCAGCTACAAAAAGAAGAAAGATTGAATAAATTATAGTGTCTTTAATAGTATTGTTATACGACGAGTTAGTAACATAATATCCATTGGTAGTTGATACTGTCTCATTCTATTAATATAGTTTGAAAGTAAGTGAGGAACAATCGTGTACTGTTCCTCGATACTCTTGTCTACTGCTGAGAATAGTAGTCTAGCGTACATTTCATGCATGGGTAAATAGTTTATCACAGTATCCGTCAGCATTTCTCTCCATGTACTAGGATCAAAGTAGTACAAAAACGACACTAGTCTGGCGCGTTCTTCTCTATTTACTAGATTAGCTACCGACTGTAATACGTGTAAACAGTCTAACACATCTTGTGTTGGCTGTGCCCATTCTATTTTCTCTAATAAAACTCTGTTCACTATCTTTACCCAATATTTGATAATACTTGTATTCTCTGCTGCGTTATTAATAGCATTCAATAAATCTTCTAATCTTGGTGTAGACAATAACGTTTCATTTTCAAAGAGTCTACTAATATATGATACTAATCCTTTGGTTGGTGTTTTCGTTACTAGTGTAGAGTTGAATACACTTTGTGCATGGATAACCTGTGTTTCATGTAGTGGTACAAGAGGTAAATCTTCTTCAATATCATAGTTACAGTGTCCACATGCTATTCGATCAGCCCAATGGATCATAAAGTTACAAAGATCAATGGTAGGAGGCATTGCTATACCTATTGTAACACATGCTCTTATAATTCTTGAACATGCATAACATGTATCCATCCACTGATCACTGTTATATCCCCAATTACATGACATGAAATAATTCATACATAAACCATATAGTATAACGTACACGTCAACAATCATAGGATAATAGTTTGCAAATTTCAAGTGATGTAACGCATACAATACACGTGGCACAACTGTGTCACAGGTAGGATTTACAGTTACAAACGATTTTAGTGCATTTAACATGTCACAAAGTGCACTATAATCCGTACCCATGACAAATGTTTGGTTACCAAATAATAGTTCTACTAGTTGAACTGTTTCATCACGCATTCTGTTATTAATGGTAAGTAAACTTGTTACCATGTAACACATGATTTCGTTACTGAGTATAGGTTTCACTTTGACATGAGAGTAGAGTAAAAATCCAACAACACGTATGAGTAATGGTACGATAAGTGATTGTTCATGTAATGTGAACGTAAAAGGGTTAAAAGTGGATGTGTACAATACAAACTCATCCAACTCTACTTGTATTGGTTTGATGGATATCAAAGTGTCTATGGCGTGTAAGACAAGGAACACATTTGTTGCATTTTGAGGTTCACGAGTGATTTGCGGTAAAAAACCGTCACTTTTGACGTGGTAACTCATAATGCTTTTAACGGCATTATAGAAAAACATGTTCCCTTCTACCATCAAGTTCAATCGACTCCCGAAACGAATAACTGTTGATAAAACGGCGTACCACTCTTGCTCTGATATTTGTGTGGTTGTTTCCACTTTGGTTGGTACTAATAGTACACTAGTAGCGGCATACAACGTTGGAAAATCACTGGGTTCAATAGTTGGAATGAACTGTGCTACAGCCCTCTTGGTAGAGTACCATTCGTTAATATGTAGATGTTTTATATTCGCCAGAGCACGTGTGACATCTTCTTTGGTGTACATTGTTACAACCAGTTTATTGTAGCCGAGTTACTTGCAATTCCACCAGTAACGCATACTACAGTCCAAGCACAGCTATTACTGTTCCTCTCATTTGCTCATTACTAGTACCTTCAGCTGAGGAAAGACAATGTTCGATGCATCGGTTTAAAGAAATGTGTTCTATAGTTGTTTGGTAGTTGCGATAGTGTATGTTTGGAGGATCAGTTAAAATCTCTTCCCAATAGTTTGTTCGTTTGCATTTGTTGGTATCTTTTCGCGTTGCAGAGGCTCCCACAGATGTGCTGTTTTGTATCCATGCGACGATTATAATGCTGGGTTACTGTTGCAGTTGCACAGCTGACAAGCTCATTAGGCCAGCGCTAGAATCTGTAGTTGACCAGAGCTCTTACAGTTCATTGATTCTTAATAGGCTATTCTATTTTTGTAACCGAGCGCTAAGTATGACATTTTAAAAAGCGTTCAATTTTTCTTCAAGTAAACAACATAAAAACAATGCAACGAATTATCAGATCATCACAACTAAGAGCCTTCAGCACACTAGTACGAGCAAGAGCAATCGAAGGCACCCCAAGCAGTCAAAAAACTGGCTATGGAAACTTGCCAAAAGGGCAAGAACAAAAAGAAGTAGCGAAAGATTTGAATGAAAGAGAAAAAGATTTTAAGAATGAAAAATTCGACAAACAAGATCGCAAACAAGCGAAAGAAACAATTGACCTCAATTCTGCAACATCAACAAGAAACACTGCTGTATAAATAACTTTTACTTTTTTGGTTCATACTTGTAGCTGATTTCCAATAACTTGTCCTCATTGTACTCTTGTAAGTTCAATAATTTGTTTTGTAAATCAGGTACAACAGTGAATGCATATCTCTCCGATTGCAATCTCAACATTTCTCTAATCACAACAGCGTACTTTTGTCTCTTGAAAAAATTGATTAATCCATCAGTAATGTCCTTGTTACCATCTTCCACAAATGTCAAATCAGTTAAAAACATGCCAATGTACGGTAATGCACAAGTATTTGTATTCTTTAACGCAACACGCATATTACCATAACTCTTCTTTTGATGCATCAACTCTTCCAATTCATGAAATTCTGTTTGGAATTTTGTTGGAAGTGCTTCCCATGATTTTGTTAATCGAGATACAGGGATAGATCTCAATCCACCAACAATTTCCTTACATGCATTAAAGTTGTTCAATTTGCGTAACGCTGTTGCAAGTTTGATAAATTTGCGAATGGCATAAGTTCTACGAGATTGTTTCTCATATTGTAGAATTTCTGCTGCGACCCATAGTACAACTCGATTTGTTCGCTGAATCATTTTGGTGATATTTGGTGCTTTTTCTTCCTTGTTTGGTTTGTTCCATGCTTGTGATAAGCATTCTTTTGGTTGAATTTTTTCAAAAATTTCAAATTCGATTAAACTAGATATTAGTCGATGAACTAGTAACATACGTCATTTGTCTTGCAATTTCCAAACTTGGCCATTCTAGTACACCACTCATCTCTTCTTTCTTGATCAATGATCGTAATTTGTTAGGGTACATTGCTGGTGGTAAGGGTATTCTAGATAGTGATAGTTTACTAGACATTCGTTGTCTACTAAACGTATCTCTCTTTTTCGTAATAGTATCTAGAGCCATTCTCAAATTATCAGCCAAATGTCCAAAATTAGTTTTAGCAATATGATGTTCGATCAAATCGCTGTACCTTCTTCTTGTATTCTCATTTCTAAAATCATATGCATGATTTTCAATCCAATACTTGAGTACTTGACATACACGTAAACGAATAGGGAACAATGTTTCATTTTTAAATTCTTGAAATTCTTTGGTTGTACAATTCTCTTTTGGTGGAGTTTCGTATCGTTCCGCAAGTAGTGTTAAAAATTCATCAACAGTAGTAAATGAGTGATATGTTAAAATGAACGAGTATAAGAATTGATTATCTACTCGTGATGGATGAGTTAAATATTCGACTAGTTTGGGTAATGATGCACAACGAATAATTCTTGTTTGATATTTTTCATTCGCATCGGATTGGAAACGAATATTGGTATCGTTATCAGGTTGTGTAAACTTGGCATACTTTTTCTCACGATACAATTGTTCTAATGGTTGTCCATAATAGGATTGAATAGAATCTTCCTTGTTGGATAATGAACGTAAATGACGAGCAACGAGTTGTGTTGTATGATCGTCGAAAAAATTGGGTTGAGTAAATGTAGTGAGAATCTGTAACAACTCATCTTGTGCTTGTTCGTTATTGACAATTAATACTTTTGTTTTTGTTGGTGATAACGAAATGGAAATTTGATTACCGTGTGAGTGTACGGAAATGCCATTCAAGTGATACATTTTCTTGTGAGCTATCTTGTGAGATGGATTGTACAATTACTTACGTTTGTTGTTAATGGAACCAAGTATTAATAAATCTTGGAACAAGTATACTTTACATGGTACTTGTTCACCTTTTTTCGTTACTCGTACGAGTTCCTTACTTGCGTACACAAATTTTGGAATACACTCTGCCTAATAATTGTTAATTATAGTTGTACAAACATACATCATCCAACTCCCAGTGGTATTGTATTTCATAAAACTTGTTCATGTGATAAATCGTTTCCAACATGTTCATTCGAGTGTTCATCTCTTTTTCTAATTTTTCAATTGCATTACTAAACTTTACACCTGCATGTCTCTTTTGTTCGGTATCGAAAAAGGGTGTATAAATTTGATCACGAAGGGTAATAACATAGTAGGTTAATCGTTCTGATGGTAGTGCGATAAACTCTTCAAAGGTGAATGATTTATCTCCAATCGTGATGACATCTTTTCCGATATATGTTTTCAAAATCTTGTCACTGGACATTAATAGTTTTTGGATTTGTGGACGCCATTGTTGGTAATCTGGTAAGATACCGTTCAAATATCGTTTGATAAGAGTGTTCATCACGAAACGCATAACATAGTCTCCGAGATCATTCACAAACGTTCCATTTTCCTACCATTGTAAGTCGATACTCTAGCACTTACCAAATCAATGGGTTTTGTTAAATGTTTTTGTAGTTTGAACAAGGCCAAATGATCTGGATCATCATCAGATCCAAGTTTCTCCATGCTTGCAAATAACGCGTTCAATGGTTTAAAATCTTGTTCTTTTGCCTTCTTTTCAAATGTTTTTGTATATTTTTTGATCTTTTCAGGGAATATTTTGTTTTGCAGCGCTTGAAGATATTGTTGTTCATCTTGTAAGAATTTTCTGCAAGTGTTAGCAGATAACGAGTAACGTACGACATGACTTGATTAATAGTCGGTTTTACAGGTGCTGGTTCTGTTGATGGTTGTTTTGTTGTTGGTGTTTGGATCGTAATGCCACGCTATAACGTTAGAAATAGTTTTTTTTGTTCGTACTTGTTCGAATAGATTACGCATAGAGCTCACTAGACCTAAAATATGATTCGAAGGCTTAATCTTTTTGTTCAAGTCTTCAGAAACAGTTCTCTGCACGAGCATATTCTGTATATTCTTACTAGGAATCGCTTTCACATCTGTATCATCTTTCGTTATCGTTACTTCTGGTATTGGTTCTATCTATGCTAATTAGAGTGATTTTCTAGAACGTACAGTGGGAGCATTTTTTGATTGTACAACCGCTGTTGGTTTTGCTTCCTCTTTTGATCGCTTTACAAATAAATCAATAACGAGTTGAGACTCAGTAGGGAAAAAGTAAATGATAGCAATCACAGTGCTCACGAGGACGAAGAACCAAGTGATGAGATCGAACATTTGATGACAGGTTTGACAGTGATTATTTGTAACCAACACAACTTGCACAAAAATGCAACGATGTTTGAAGATGTCTAGAAGGTTTATGCAACCTATGAAACGATACAGCTCTCTATCAGAAGCATCCAACATTGCAACAACAGAGCCTCCTCGAAATAGGCGCTATATTCAGTACATACCCGGTGCTATCTTACTCACTGCTGGTGCAATATATTCCTATTGGCGATACGTAGCTGTAGAAAACGATCGAAAACATTTGGAGCGATACATACAAACACATCACGCACAACTCATACAAAATGCCGTCACAACTGGTCTGGCCAGTGTAAATGATCCACTAAACATTAAAAAAGCAATAGAAGCATTTGGAGCAGCCGGTGAGCATCACGATCCAGAAACATGCAAACTACAAATCGCCTTGATGACGCTACACAGTACACCACAGCCACAAAACGATCCTAAACAATTTTTCGCCACAAACTCAACAATAATTTATTCGCTGTTACCAGAAATCGCTTATATGCGTGAACATTCTGTGACTTCAACGAATGTGAAAGTTAAAGTAGAAAGTCCATTCACGGTACTACAATCTCGTGATTGTACAGTTCGTGTTGATTTTCCAATTACGATTGTAGACTCAAAAGAACAAGCTACAGATGACAAAGAGTATCCAGTTGTTGCATTGGGAGTAGAGATGAGAAACTTGAATCGTAGATTGGATAAATTTGTTCCCCAATTTTTTGCTACGAGAATCACGATACGCGATGCTAGATTGGCTTTTCCAAATGCACCTGCCTTTGTTGAAAGTACAGAAGAAGCACCAAACAAGCACGCTGAACATATCATTGAGGAATCTGCTTCTGTAGACGGGTTAATTCAGGTTGGTAATGGCATTTTGCAGAAAAAGTTTAATTGGGATGTTAAATAAACATATTTTAAAACTCAGATAAAGTGTAATGTGAAAGTTATGTGTCAGCATAGCGTCAGAATCGCAACTAGTTGTCATCACTGAATGTTTGTCAGGAAAGGCAACGAGTTTTGGGAAGCTTCACCGTGTAACCACGCGTTTGTTTGTGGGATCTTGGTCAACCTAAAACACTCTTCTTTTTACTACATCACTTTCAACATCTAACTATTTTGACGACTAATTTTGTTGCTTGCAAATTAGACTTGAGTAACGTTGATTTCGTGACGACTTGCACAGTGGAACACAGGACAGTTATTTATAAATTACAAAAATCCAAACTTGGAAAGCAGAAAATCGAAACAAATGCAACGAACACGAGTAAATGAAGCACGTATGAACCCTAACGATCGTGCAATATTCATCAATGCTGTAATAAGATTAAAAAGATCTGGTAGATACGATGCTTTCGTACAATTACATGCAGTAAGTTGAAATTGATTTTTAACTTTAAGAATATGATGACTATGGGCCCAAACATGAACCATTCGGAAATGCCTCACCAAGGACCACTATTTTTACCTTGGCATAGATTGTATATTTTAAAATTCGAAGAAGAATTAGGCGTACCTCTACCCTATTGGGATTGGTCTGTCTTTTCACCATCACTCTTCCGCGATGATTTTATGGGAGGTAGTGGTGATCAAATGGGGATTGTTAGAACAGGACCATTCGCAGCGCAGAATTGGCCAGTAACAGTTGGCGTAGGACAATTCGAAGAAGGTCGTGAACTACGTAGAAGAGTTGGACAAACTGGTTCGCTACCAAGTCCAGCAGATATTGATAATATTCTTCGCATTCAAGACTATGAACAGTTCCGTGCAGCATTAGAAGGTCTTCACAATAATGTTCATTCTTGGGTTGGAGGTAGTATGAGTGCTGGTAGTAGTCCCAACGATCCAATCTTCTTTTTGAATCATGCGAACGTAGATCGGCTATGGGCTCAATGGCAGGGATTACATCCACAAGTTCCACAGTATCCATTCGGCAATGCGAATAGAAATATGGATATGGGAGGCATTTTGCAAACTACTTCGCCAAATCAAGTGTTGAACTATAATGCATTGGGATATGGTTATGATACGATACAACCACGATCACCTGTACCTCAACAACAACAGTTTCCTCAACAACCACAACGTTCACCACAATTCCAACAACCACAACAGTTCCCACAAAGGTTATCACTACAACCATTCCCACAACAAATGCCCATGCAACAATTTCCTCAAGGTATACCACCACCTCAAATGTCTATGCAAGGTCCACAACTATTCCCTACTGATCCATTTAGCTTTAGAAATACGTCACCACAACCCATGTGGCAACAACCACAAAATCAGTTTATACCTATGAATTCAAACATGAGTATGCAGTCAATGCCACGTTCTCCTAATCGATTTTAATAAATTGAATTACTAAATGAAAACAATGCTCGCGTTACAACTTGTCAACTATGAAAAAATCAAACACAGAACATGGCATGTTCAATAGACTCGCAAACATGTCACGGCGGCGGAAAATGTTCGTAGGACTTGCGACAGTTTTTCTTTTCACTTGTATCACTATTATAACACTAATGCCGACTACAAAACAACAAACTGATCTACATAATCATTATTTTTATATAACTGCACTATTCTGGAATAACGAAGACATTCTACCGAACTGGACTCACCAAATACTCAAAGTTATCGATAATCACATGGATCCAAACAAAGTTTTTGTATCAATAGTAGAAAACGATGACTCTACAGATGACACAAAAGACATGTTACTAGAATTTAAACAAAAACTAGAAAATAGAGGTATAAAAAATCATTTCGAGTTTGAAAAACGTTCAGTACGCGGAGACCGTATCAAACATTTGGCAATCCTACGAAATGTTGCATTAGAGTCGTTACGTAAAACTAATTTTCCAATGGATAGAACAAGCATCGTTTTCTTAAATGATATCTATTTCCAAGCAAATGACGTCATCACTCTAATTGAGACAAATCGAATGCAATACGACGCTGCATGTGCACTAGATTATAACGCACCTAATTTTTATGATATATGGGTCAGTAGAGATCTACGTGGATATGAAATGTATTTACACTATCCGTATTTTATGGATAAAGTAGCAAGACAACAAGTAAGAGAGAACAAACCCGTACGAGTATTCTGTTGCTGGAATGGTGTTATTGTTATGAAAGCAACACCATTTTTACCACCACATAATATTGCTTTTAGAGAGCGAAACAAAGAAACAGACAAGTACTTGTCAGAGTGTAGCTTTTTGTGCAAAGATTTTTGGTTCAAGGATTTTACGCATTGGTTGGTTAATCCTGCTGTACGTGTGACGTATTCATGGAGAAATTACTACCTGGTGAATTATATCTTCCCTTATACGTGGGATATCTTTTCAGATTGGTTTACAGAGACATTGTGGGGACCTATCTCTTCGCCAAACTATGATTCAAAGGATTTGTCATTATTAAAGTTAATACCAGACTCTGCAAGCAAGTTTAAAGAGGATACGTATCCTTATCCTAACACACGATAAATTGAAATGCATTTGAATGTAAAATGTGAGCACTGACCAAACACCTTTTACTTTGTTTCATGTATGCCAGATCACTTGGCGAACCTTGTTAGGAGGAAAGATCCCTGCATCTGTAGAATAATAGTTTTGGCGAAAGTATTAATAGATTCGCGCTTCAAAAATATGAAAATTGAATGCACACAGTTCATCTGTGCTCTTGTTGCGTTACTGCTAGTTGTTAATGCGCAAGACTACAGTTTGTCAATAGATAAAGAACGAGTTTATGGTTCCAAGTTGATTACTCACTACCAAACAACAAAAGACAGACACGACACAAGAGACTGGATAGGTCTCTTCTACAATGGAACATGTTTAGAAAAATCTGATTGTCAGATCGCGTACGCAGAAGTAGCGGGAACGTGGGACAGCAAAACAGTCATATTCGAAAAACTTCAAGTCACGAGTTATGACATTCGTTACATGAAACGAGACGGAATATTATCTAGTAGCACAATGGTTGCGAGACTCGAATTTCAAGTAGCGGCATCACCTGGTACGCACACATGATTTTTACTAACCATAGATTTTAACGTGATACCGACTTTGAAACAATTGCACGCAGGAGATCACCTGGTGACAAATTATAATGTTACCAAACACGAAGATGGTGACTCCATAGGACTGTATGCTCTTG
>JAESGV010001113.1_pt1 | contig 11456 bp, 11 predicted proteins | sample 9269781 | NCBI WGS metagenome assembly JAESGV01 (sample SAMN15741586, study PRJNA653496) | algae metagenome | isolation source: Tildeniella torsiva UHER 1998/13D and co-occurring heterotrophs from... | place: Slovakia: Slovak Paradise National Park, Hrabusice, Kosice Region | collected 2000-01-01 | reverse complement strand
CAAGTCTTTTTGTCATATAAAATATATATTACAGTCACTATGTCTTTTCTATTACAAGCCTGAAAATATTAGTAGTATACCTGTTATTGCTTTGCCTCATAAGAATAGCTATTTATTCAAGCCATATTATTGTCAAAGCAACAATTACATGCATTTTATTGCAAAATAAGAAGCTGTGAAGTGCAACTTAAATGCTACATATACTATTATATCTCAGGATATTACGATTGCACAACTAAGAGATTTCAAACAAGTTAATAATATGCAACAAAAATTTAGAAAGCTACATCAAGAAATTGATGAGATTATTAAACTTGCTGTAGTTCGTCATGATATATTTAAATATCAAAGCTAAGTTCCAAAAAAACAGACATTGTTCTACACTTACTATACATTAAAAATTCTTCATCATAACAGAGTTTGGTGGTCTGATATGACATTCAATATGTGGCAAGGTTATGTAACAAGTGTGATCACACAGAATACTGATTTTGTCAATAATTCAAAAAGATATCTAATTGCACCTGGCTTTATATACATCTACCAGTTAAAGGAATATAATATATATTTGGCAATGCTTCAAAGAATTCAAGATGCACTTAATTTGACACCAGCAAAGCAAAGCAAGCATATTGTAGTTATTAATGGAAAGGCTTCAATCATTAAGGCGTGGTGTATTTCTGTATATACATCATCTGCAATGTTACATCCATTTTACTAAAAATGTTGCAGACAAGATAAAGATAAAGGCAGTGACTAAATATCAACAAAAGAAAATTATGCTATTACTTCACGAAGATAAGGCAGTTGGTAGACCAGAATTGATTGATATGTCTGTTGAGCTGATTGATGAGTTTCTACTACAAATGAAAGTTATAATGTAAGCATTTTTTTAAAACTATTAATTTGAATTTAGTAATAAGCTGTTTAATACAAAAGAAGGAGCTAATCTATAAAATAGAAAATTGTTGCTTGACTATTTGTTCAAAAAAAAGACTTTTGTACTAAAATTTAAGATATCAACAACAGTAAGAGCAAAATCAGGTCTTCTAAATAGAAAGCACATGACAACTAACTTAATAGAATTGTTCAATAATATGATACAGCTTGCTATGTTAACAAATTACAAGTGCTTTTGGTTCTATTTGTCACAAAAAATCATTAAATTTTTTGACAACATGTAGATTGAAATGGCTATAAATATCAAAACTATGATGAATTTGCACTTCACTCATCATTCAAGCCTTGGGAAACTCTACACATAGAGCTAGCAAAACCTTTGCAAGTTAAATATTTTGTGTTAATAGCTGCCAAAAAAGGGGTTCTATTAAAGGTTCTACGGTTTTCATACTTTATAGAAGTGTTGGCAAATACCATAACGGCAGAAGCAAACATCTACAAAGCAAAGCTTAAAAATATATTCAATTATAGATCTGTAATGATTGTTAAGCATGAATGCAAGCAATGCGCAATAGTAAATGATCCTAATTCTGCTAGAAATCTACAATGGTTTAATGTAAATACAAGTGATACAAACTGGACATAGATGTGGTGCTTATCTTGTTGTAAAGTATGTTAATTTTTAAAGTTGCAATTTGTGACTTTAAGTTAACCAGAACAACTAACTCATTTTAAACTTACAAAGCTTGTTGTTTGTGCAAACATGTACTAGCTGTGTGCTGTCATACAAGAAATGAAACTTACTTGCGAAAATATGCAAGTTTAGCTTTTATCGGTTCTTAAATACTTCAAATTGAAACAAAAAAGATGTTTATTAATGCTGGTAGAAAGATTAATAAAAGATGACATGGTTGCAGAACTTTTAAACACAAAGCAAAGCAAGCTGTTAGTACTATTTTTAATCTATATGACAAGGACAAAAATAAGAAAAAAAAGGCTCTAGCTGTAGTTTATGATCTTGGAACAAGTAATAATGAAGACAATCACTCTGATGATGAGATATATGAATCACTTGTTAAAAAGGTAAGAAAGTGTAGACAGAAGAATGATCACCTATGGTTTAAATCAAAGAGAACACAGAAGTAAAAAAAGTAAAACTTTTTCTTTAAATGTTATATTTATTCTTTTGCGAAATTTCCGTTTTTTATATAAAATATCATTCTATGTAATAGCATATCCTTAAATTTACTTTTTTCTGCAACTATATTAATATAATACAAAATATAAACACTTTTAATTTTAGTGTTATGTTTTTCTATCTCAAGTATGTATTGTTATTAAGTTAGTTCTTTTATAAGTTAATAATTTACTTTATTGCTTATATTATTACTTGACTTTACTACTACTTTAGTCTTTTTCTTTGTTGGTGTATCTTGATTACTATTTTCAACATCTTTTACTTTTTTTTGTATTTTTGCATTTTGCTTTTATTATCTTTAGTTGTAATTTTTGCATAATATTTTAAAATCACTTTTATTATTAATATTAGACTAGTTTTATTATCTAATAGCTTATATTAAAGCATGCTTTAACTTTTTGTCTGCAGTTTGTGGTGTTGTTTTCTATAAGGTTAAAATAATAAATTTCATATTTTTTTTAGGCTAAAATTACATAATAATATACTTTTGATGCAAATTCTTCTTCTTTTAACTCTTGCTTCTTCTTTGTCTTTATATTTTTACCTTTTCTTTCATTATCTGGTTTTCTTTTAATAATACTTTACTTTATTTTTTCTTTTTCTTCCTTCTTTTCTATATTTGCTTTCTTCTCTTTTACATCTTTACTTACATGTTTTTTTTTCATTTTTTTTCTTTATTCTTTTTTTTGTTTTACGTATGTTTTTAGTAATAATTTTGATTTTTTATTTATATGAAAAGGTTTTTTTATCTGATTCTAACTCTTTTATTTTTTATTTATAATTTTTATTTCTTGCATCAATAGTTTTCTGCGTTATTATACAATAGTTTTTCTTATGTTTGCTATGTTTTCACAAAATTATTAATAAGATTTTTAGTTGGCTTTCATTATAATATATATAATAATATATAATATTAATAACTTACATACTTATTATATATTAACCTTTAAAGTTAATAATATAGTACAGTTATATTATATAGTTAATGTTATACTATAAATCTTAATAACATTTATTTTCTAATAATATTATAAGGTAAGAAGTTTGTTACAAACTTTTGTAAAATATAAGCATTAAAACTTTTTATAATATGTACATACTATGTAAACTTCTCTATTATACCTTTATAATATTTTTTAATCATCTAGAAATGAACAAAATAACTTTTATATTAATATTAAATAATTATTAACAAATTAAAAACAGCAAATAGAAATGTATATTAAACAATATGAAAGAAGTTTAAATTATTATAATAATGCAAATGAAAATCCTTTTAAAACTTAAATAATTTCATAAAAATACTAATTTTTATAATTTATTAAGTTAATATCTTTTATTAACTTATTTTTTGTATGCTTTTAATTATTAATGTAACTTATTTATTTTCTTTTGTGACTATAGTGCATATTATAGCATTTCTTAACAATAAAAGTATCATAATACACTTTAGTTTTAATTAATGACATTATATTTCTATTAAAATCTTTATCTAATAATAAATAATTTAGCTCTATATTATGTTTCAAATATATTCTATTGTTATTAAAATAAATTAAAATCATACTTTAATTGTAAAGCAGCAGCAGATATAGCTGTAATAAGATTAAAACCTTTATTTCAATCATATTTTTAAATAAAGCATAATTTTCAACCATATTATAGAATTTAGATATAAATTATCCTATTAGAGTAGTTTTTATTGCTGTTTTAAATTTACTTTGTAAATAAATATGCATAACTAAATTAGCATCAAGACCTTTTTTTTATAGTTAAAGACTAAAGACATAAGGAAAGTTGATTTAATAAAACAAGAAATAAATTAAATAAAGTTTTTTCTTTTACTTCTTACATATCTTTTTAACTTTTCTTTTTTTTATTAAACAGATTGTTGTTTGTTGTAAAAAACAACTATAAAAGATATATATTTAAATTATATATATATGGTAAAGTTTTATGTATTATATTCTTTTAAGTATCTTTTTTTAAGTTTATTGCATTTTTAATATATAAAGTTATAAATTATGTAACTTAATACTTTTTCATCTTTAATAATATCTAAAAATAAGTTTACAGCTTTTAAATCTTCTATTTGTAATATATATTCTTCTTTTCTTTATAATGTTCAAATATTTAAAATTAAATATATTCTTATAAAATCAAAGGTTGTATTTTTACATTATAAATTAAAATTAATAAAATCTATCTCTTATTATATAAGGTTAAAAAGAATATGTTTTCTATAATTACAGGAAAAGTAATTTATAAACTACTTTCCATAAATGTTGTTTGAATTTTAATATTAAATAAATTAATATATTCTTGCAAAGTTTGATTTGCATTTAATTCTTTATTACTAACATATTGTTAATACTTCTCATAAACTATTAATTATTTGTTAAAAATAGTAAATAAAAAAGTATGCTGTTAAAAAGTATCTATTTGCTATCTTTGTAATTATCTGCACCAACTTCTTACTTAATTGCTGCAAGTCAGCAATCTAAGTTTTTATTTTATTATAGTTAACTTACTATAATGTAATAACAAAAGTTTTTGCAAATACTTTACATTATTACATTTTATTTCATTTTTTTAAATTTATTTTAATTGTTTTAATAAATTATATTTGTAAGTTTTTTATTTTCTAAAGAATTACATGTTTTTTAACAATGTTTATATTGATAATATTAATATTAAAACTACTGACAACATTTTACTGCAAATAATTAAACATTTTTATAAAAACAAAATTGTTAATGTAATAACTATTTGCAGTGTTATAATAGCTGGCAAACGCAAAATAGCAGTGTATTATGATTTTGCTACCATTATTTAATAAGTAAAGAGTAATACAAATTAAATTAATATTAAAATTTATATTTGCATAACAATAATATAAAAAGTTCATAATATCTGTAGATATTAGTAACTATATTTGATAGTCCTACAAACATCATATTTACAAGTAATAAATACCCAAGGTTTATTTTAAAAAATAAATGACTTTTCATAAAAAAAAATATAGTTTTCTATTTAAATTTAAAGCTTATTCATTTTTTAAGTTGTATATTACTAGGTTAATTGTAATTTTTTGTAAAATATTAATTAATTACTTTTTAATCACTTTATAATACATTGCGCTATAAGCAAAGCTTTACCACTAAAGTGGCAACATTACCATAAATATTTCCAAATAAAAAAGTCAAATAGCTTAAATACATTAAACAACAACAGCTTTTTGAAGATAAAATACCAGAACAATATGTTAACAAAGAAAAGCATATTGTAACTGCTGTTATTTTTACAAAATTTATTTTTAATAATATATTTCACTACTTAGAAATTATTAAGTTCTGTAATAATACAATTATTAAAGAATATATTAAGTAGGTTAAAGTTGTCAATAAGTTGAAAGTTATTATTTATTTTGTATCAAAAAGTTAAAAAATATTAATATTAATATTTTTGTCTTAATATCAATAAGCTAAAAAACAGAAATGCTAATGTTTAAAATATTTATTAATAAGCATAACAATTTAATATGTTTGATATGTGGCCTACAACATGTGTATAATAATGTATGTTACATACTTTATATATTAATAACTTATTTAGGTAAAAGACTTTAAAAAAGAAAGAGATAAACTAAAATTACAAGCAGATGAGTTAAAATTAGAAATAAAAGCCAGCAACTTTATAATATATTTTTTTTTATTAATGTAAATTTCAGAAACTATCAAGTTATATTAAATCATATTTATTATAAAAAGAAATATAATAGGCTAATAACAAAGATTTAAAAGCTAGCATTAAATTATAGTACAAATACAACTTTAATAACATATTATAAGATATTATTATTGTAAATAATGAAGATGAAAGTAAAGAGAAGTATAATAAGCATTCAACTTTTAACAGCCCTTTTGATAACACTATAATATTTAAAAATATGTTCAGAAATATTGAATTAGCATTACATTTTACAAAGCAGTTTTTTCATTTAAATATGATAATACTGACTAAAAATACATTAAAAAAGATGTAACAAAGATTATAAGTAATATTCAAAATCAGTTTAAAAAAACTACCGTTTATTTGCTTTTTAGCTAAAAGTTAGATTATTTTACCTTTTTGATTTATTGTCTATCTATTCCAGCAATGATTTCTAATAAAGCACTTTTTAAACCAACTTATGCCATTGCTGTTATACCTACAGCTGCTTTGCATCAACAATAGCTTATTTTAATTATATTTGTATTTATAGTATTCATAAAAAGTTAAACTTAAAGATGTTATTATCATTATTAAAAAATGATTTTTAAAAGTACTTAAAAAAGTAAAAAGGACTATAGTATATTATAATTTAAATTTAACAAAAGAAGCATTTAAGTTAAAAGCATAAAATGGTTTTAAAAGAAAAGCTAGTGATGATTCTTTACTATAAGTTAAAAAAAGAAGGCTAAGTCCACTATTAAAGAGAGGAACAGTAGTAATAATGATAAAAAAGATAAAAAAACCATGTTTCAATAAGTTACACATATATTAACTTATAAACTTATATACTTTTGAATATTATAATTCTTAGTTTATTTAGTCAACAGTTTATTTTTAGCAACTATAATAATAATAATGCTTAAAGATGATCCAATAGGATTAAATATTGCTATTCAAAACGTTTTAAAAAGGAACAAATCAAAGCAAATTAAGTAACAAATAGACTTACTTAGAAAATTATTGTATTTAGCTTAAAATCTAATGATTTAAGTATAATATAAAATATTTTAAACCTTAATTCTGAAGATAAATAGGCTTAATATAATAATATTGATGTTTTACTAACAAAGAAGGCAGCAATTAATATTTAATTATGTGTTTAATACTTTAAAAATAAAAAGAAAAAGAAAAGCAAAAACTTTAAATGATAGCTTTTTGAATAAAAATGTAACTTAAAAAGAAAACAAGTTATCTGAAATTATTAATAATAATTTCATTGTTTTAAATATAGATATCAACAGATATATTCTAACATAAAAATTCAACTAGCAAATATAGATATTTTAAAAAAAAATAACTTATATACTAAAGAAATTATAGAAGTAGTTTAGTTGCTGAAGTTATTAAATTGCAATCATACAAGATACAACTATAAGCTAATAGGTATATTAAAAAGAAAAAAGATAATAAGGAGAAAGAAATATTGTAAAAGGATTATTAGTTACAAAAATTTAATTTTTTTGAAGATATATACATTGTATTTCAGCAATATTTTACTGCAAGAGCAACATTTAATATAAATTACAAAGTAAGTATATAAGTTTATATCTAATTTAATGTTTAACTAATTTATACTTCCATACAAAAATACTTTATGTATTTCAATTTTTATAAATGATATTAAAGTGATTAATTTAATAATCAACTAAAACAATGCAAATTTAATAATTAAGAGATAAGATAACAAATCAAAGTAATAGATTCAATTTAAAATCTTATATAAGAGAAATTTACAATATATAGTTTAAAAATTATTTATTTTACTCAAAAGATAATACAGTCTCAGTTATTACCATCATGCAAGTTTTTAAAGCTTTTTTAAAATGTAAATGCAAGTTTAAAAAGTATTAATACAAAAGTTATATTAAATACTCATTATAAAGATTATAAGACATAAAGTTATTTAAGGTATGACAAAATTGTTTTTCCAATTTTTTAATAATACTTAAAGTTAATAATTAAAATGCTTATAAGGTTAAAAATAAAAGTAAAATATTAAGAAATATAATATGTCTTTTATAAAAGCCTTTGTTTACTTTATATTTTGTCAAGTTATATTTAGCAAATAAATAATTTAGCTATTTTATTTTATCTTTGTATTATATTGTTTATACATTATTTTAACTATCCAATAATTACTTTTATTAATAAATTGTTTAAATTCTTTAATTTTTAAAAAAATGTTTATTTTATGTAAAAACATTAACAGTTTTAAATTAATTACTTTATGCTTAGAATTTATAATAAATTTATTTAATGTAAAAATACTAATTTATAGTAATGTGTTTAATGTGTATTTCTTTTAAACATTTTTTATCATTAGTTAGAAAATACTTTGCTTTTTTATAAATATTTAATTTACTATAATTTAAAGATATATGCTTTGCATTGCAAATTAAATTTATATGATTTGTATATAGTGCAGAAACTAAATATTTAACAGTAAATAATAAGTTGTTTTCTGGTTGTTTGACTTTTAAAAGAGTAGTTACTGTAGAAATAACATGTTTAAACCTATTTTCTAGCTTATTCATAAATTGTAATTATTCAGTTATAATAAGTACAAGTTTTTTAGATATATATATTTAATAAAACAGGTAGAATAAGCAGCTTACTACTATCATAAGTAAAAAGTTCACTAAGAAAAGCTCAATAAAAAGCATTATCATATGTAAAGGTAAATATTAAGGACAACTTGCCTAAGTATATTATATATGCCTTATTTTTTTTCTATAAATTCATTAATAAAAATCTAATACTATTTGAAGATAATAAAAAAGACATTAGTAATATTAAGCATATAAATAATGTTATTGGTTTACTTTATGCCCATTTGCAACTTAAATTTAAAAGTATATTACAGAATGTCAGTGAATTTAAATCAGCAATTATGCAAAATATTATTTATGTACTTTAAAAGTATTCATTATATATAATATAAATAGGCTTAATTTGTTTTAAGTTAAAGTTATATATAATCCTAAATATTTCATTTGTTGTAACCTAGCATTATATAACTTTATATCACTAGATTTGCAGTGTGTGAAACATAATATACAGATAACATTTATATTTGTTTGCTAGAAAACATCAGACTTTATTATAAAAATCAAGTTTATTAAACTTCTACAATAGACAGTTTCTATTAGTTTAAGTTAAAATGTGATTTTCATTAGAAATTTGAGACTGTCATTATATATTTGTAAAAAAGAAAAAATGTTTTAAATACTCTTATATTTTTATTATCAATCCTAAAGAATATGCTTTTAAACAGTAATAATCATCTGAACTACAAGTTCCTATTAATTTTTATTTGAAAATAATAATGAATAAAATGGTTGTAGATTTGGAGTATCAACCGCAATACTCTCTTCTAACGCAATTTTTGCATTATATGTATCATTTTCTAAAATTGTTTTAGTATGTGATTGGTGTCTAACAAAGTAACAAAAATATTTCTTCTTGTACTTCTTGGGGATCATCTTCTGTGTATTGTATGCCAGTCTTTCACCATGCTGATTATTTAACCTTTTGTATTGTATAAATACAACTAGATCCTTCATGCACTTGTCTGCATTACGTAGAAATAACATAGCGTCAAATGCTTTTTGTTTTGCTTTTGCAATGAAAACAAAGCTAAAGATGTTGTTTGGTGGTATCCTTCCATGTTCATACTTCAGACCAATGCCTTCTGTAGCAATAGTAGTTAACATGTCATCAACAAGGGTGACAACTTCAACATGCTCCAGTTGTACTGCTGAATGAACAGTGTGTTCACCTGAAACAACACTGCTTGGAAACAACTCTGATAAACTGCAAATGTTTTTTCCTGATCTAAACATTCCATTAATACGTAAACCCAAGAGTGTTGCACACATTCGCTCAAACTGAACACATCCAACTTCATCCGTTATGAGTGGAATATAGTTGTGTAACATCAGACACTCATCATTGTAACGAAGCAGCAACTGTGAAAAGAAGCAATGTGGTAGATACACATGCCCTTCAGCAGTAAAATAGAGTTTTCCACGGTGTATCATTTGCGCTACCCATTCATCCGTTTGGTTTAACAGTGTCCCAGACACTACACAGAAAATTAGCTGTCTGTCGTGTTCCTCTGTATCAGTGTACATTACAGAAAAGTCTTTTTTGGTCATTGTAAGGATGTCAACATCTGTTGCAGTGATAATGTCTCTAACGACTTGGTCGCTAATCTTCTTTCCAGTCAACTTTTGTTTAGTGATTGTGAACGCTGCATTAAGGTGTCTTGGTATCAAACCAGTAACTAGAAAATATCTCTTCAACCAAATGTGATCAAGTTGTTCCATATTAAAGTTGTCTTCTGCTTTGCACTTGGCTTCTAGAATTTTCATCACGTCATCTTCATTCAACGGTGGTAACGGTAAGCGAAAATCCCTGAAACTAGTGAGGCCAAATGAAATAAGCGAATCTGTTAGTGTTCCTGCATGCGCCGGTATGACTAGCAGACTATCTCTTTGCAACAATAGATTCGCTCCACTAGAATTGCAAATGTAGCTTGGAAGAAAAGATTTGCAGTGATGGAAGGCATTATTGCCTAATACCTCCAATATCGTTTGCATCTCATCATACACAATCACAACAGGCAGAGTACAGTCCTGTGAAATATTCTTGAAGCGATGGTATGTTGTTGAAATGACTTGCATTACTAAGTATGGATCGAACACATCTTGGTTGATCAACCAATCATAGGTAATTAGTTGATCTCTGAAAAAGTTTTTATGGAGTGAAAGATCCGACTTGAAGTAGACAATATTAGAACCTGTACGTAGCGCGGAAACGAAGAGTCTTGCACCAAGAAATTGATCATGTTTGTTTCGTTCTACATCATCTACCCGTGAGTTTTGATTGGAAAAATCAATGTATATTTCCACTGTATCTTCAAATACTTTGTCTATGTCACCATTTTTACTTGCGTTGATGAGTGTTGGTGTTACAAGTGCAGCCATTGTAGTCTAAAAGTTAGTTATATCAAACAAATTCGTACCTTACCAGCACCACTACCACCATTAACGCTAATGAAGGCGTGATCCTGCTTTACAGTTCCCTGTTTGAGATTGTTGTTGTAGCCGTTAAATGATACACTGGCCGCCTTAACAATTCGATCGAAAGCCACCTCTCTATTCCGAATGGTGTTTTGGGAAACATTGGTATGTTTTTCCTGCGATGGTTAAAAGTACTACTACCACTTACTATTGTTTCACGAATATGAAGTATATCTATCAATGATTCCAGCACGATAAGTTTTTCCGACTTGGATAGCGTTAACTTGGTACTACTAAACAAAGAATTAAGCCCAATGTCATTCTTCGCTTTAACCGCCGATACAGTACCGATTTTTTCATAATAAAGCCGAAGAAGGACTTGCGTAACTTGGGCTTTCAAGAAAATGTTCCTCTCCATAGCCGATCTGTTTAAGATAATCACAGCAACAGCCGAATCCGTTTCACCGTTGATCGTCGCTTCTTCAAAATCAATATTGTTGATTATTTCTTTGTAGTAGCTTAACATGTCCTCCATTACTCTTTTTCTTTCTACTGAGTCA
>JAESGV010001112.1_pt1 | contig 11459 bp, 16 predicted proteins | sample 9269781 | NCBI WGS metagenome assembly JAESGV01 (sample SAMN15741586, study PRJNA653496) | algae metagenome | isolation source: Tildeniella torsiva UHER 1998/13D and co-occurring heterotrophs from... | place: Slovakia: Slovak Paradise National Park, Hrabusice, Kosice Region | collected 2000-01-01 | reverse complement strand
TACTTGTAGGTACCAAGCGTAAGATCAATCAAATAATTCCTAACAATTTCTAGTGGATCTAGTTGGTCAAGCAGAACGAAAAGTTACAGTTAGCGAAGCATCAAACATGGCGAAAAACATCGGCGCGGTAGCATATATTGAATGTAGTGCCAAATCTGGTGCAAACATTGACCAATTATTTACCACAGTTATCAATAGATACGGCGACATTGCACAGACACCTTCCACACAAACTACCAGTCCTAGTAGTGTATCTATTAGTAAAGACCAACCTCAAGAACCTGCTCAGAAAACTGGTGGATGTTGTTAATAAAGATCAACCTTAGATGCCGCCAAAGTTGAAACCTGTTGTCCCACCATCAATTCCTGAACCAGTTCCTAGAAAACCTCCAAGGCCAATAACAAATGCTCTTTCGTTACGAGAACGAGATATTCCACCAATTAGCTTTGACGAGATTAGAAAAGTGTGTAAATTTTATCAAGATAAAGGTACATCGTGAGTATTTTGCTAATTAATATAGGAAGTGGAGAATACGGCCCTAAGTCAAAGTCGGGCAGGTATTTGTTCGATGTCACCGAAGTAAGCTAGACTTGCAATAACTTCTAACCAATAGGAAGTGATTAAAATGCTAGATGCGTTGGAAGCACAGAAATCGATTGAAACAAAAGTACAGAAGCAAAAGCTGGAAGAATCAGAAAAATCATTACACGATTGGAGTACAGTATTCGAGAAGAAACCTCCAAGCGGAATAAAGAAAACAATTCTACAGAGTGAAGATCGGATTAAACAATTAGAAGAAGAGTTGAGAATAGAAAAAATAAATCATAGCGCAGCTGAGAGCTCAATGCTCAAAATAGTGCAACAACATCACGAATCTTCTAGAAATACGCTTGAACAGACAGTAAAACACCTGAATGAAAAGATTGAAGATCTGAATCGCACCTGGAAAGAGAAATATGAAGAACTAGAGATAAAATACAAGAACAGGCTGAAGAAAAAAGAGAAACACATCGATTCTCCTAAAGTTCAGAATTAGTTTAATTTTCATTGTCTTGTATTGGTGTATATTCCGTATTTCCGGAAGCGCTAAATGTACTAGCCCACATTTGTAAATCTTGTGGAGTTAGAGGTTCTTTCGGTAATTTACATTGACTGTATGCTACACATACATTCAAAGCTAATACAGCAAGCTTTGTACCTGCTTTACCTCCTTGTACACAACCAGCAGTCTCAGTTGCACCGTACGTATAGTACCTATATTTGCATTCATCGAACAATGGACCTACTTCTCCACTTTCTGCATCTTGTACAGCTTCACTCATACAATCGATCTGACATGTGATACTCTTTCTCCTATTTTTTTTGCCAATAAAATATCTAACAGCAGGTTGGTTATTCCTATGAGGGCCCAACCATAAATACTTGTCGGTGACAGTCATTGGTAACTGTTTCAGTGTACTAGTTTTACCTTTGTACGCTGCTGGAATTTGTTGCAATGCATCAGCGAATAGTTTTTCGTATTTTTTTCTTCTCTCAATTGCTTCTCTCCTGTCTTGTTGGCGTTTCTCGCGAGCTTTCTTTGCTTTTTCAGCTTTTTCGTGTCTCTTCTGTTTTCTGGCCTCTTTCACTGTCTTTATTTTTTTAGCTCTCTTTTCTTTTGCTTCTTTCTGTTTCTTTACTTTTTCAGCCTTTTTCGAAGCATTTGATCGTGCTTTGTTCGCGCTATTATTCTTTTGTGTAGCGCGTAGTTTATTGGACTCTTCGTTTTTGCGAGCGACGACTACACTTCGTTGTGCGCTTGGTGCTGTTTTCTTCTTCAGTGGAAGTATTTCTAACTTTTTCTGCTTCACACCAAGCACGCTTTCATGTTCTGTACCTTGCTTTTGAGCCTCCCAATCCGCTGACTGTGAACCAGGATCTCCTGCGTAAACCACAGCGATGAGAACAAGAACTATGATAGTGGGCAGAAAACGCATGTCTTGTTTGCGTGGTTTACTACTGTCAAACGTCAGCCATATCAAATGTCGATGGTACTTACAGATATAGTATATTTCATAATTTCGCCAAGTATTACGAAGTGACTTCATTCACCGGCGAGTTCACTCCCTAGTACTAGCACGGTCAGGTGTAAGAACAAATTACGTGCTAACACTAGTAGATTTCATACGTTCATCATAAATAGATATTTTAGCTAAATGATCGCGCTTAAATCAATCACATCGAGTCAAGGCCAAACATAGTGAATTGATTTTCGTTAATTTTTAAAAATAATAAGGAGCTCCTCCACAGAATTAAACACAAACATCATCACAGCTCATTGAGATACACAGTACGACTTGATAAATGAACAAGGACAGTTCAATTCCAGTGAACTATAACAACATGGAAACAATAAATGTAAATGTAGCCCACGATTTGTCGAATATATGTCAGCATTTTGAGGTACGGGAAGAATCCTTGGAAGATTTGCTAAGAGTAGGTCTGTTAAGAACCGACAACAGCACTAGAGTTCAAGCAATAGACAATAAGATCACAACTAGCGTAGCAAAAAACAAACAATACAAAAGAAAGAGCAAATTACATCACACACAAGTTTATAAAGTTAGGTTTGAACCACCATCCTATAACGATCAAAAGCCTCAGTCACCGAAAACAATGCATAGTAATAACACATTTGAATCAAATGAGTACAATGCATTTGCAAGAGGAGAACACAAGTCTCAAAACCAAGGAACAAAAGAGTTTTTTCACCAATATAATCCTGACAATAAAAAACTTCGGTAACTGTAGTCACGTACAACTAAGTAGAACTTTACAGCGGTGTATTTATACAACTCGGTTGATCGGCACATCAAAAAACAAAAAAACAAGAAGTATGTCATACAAGATTAAGCAGTTGTTGGAAAAGCAAAAAAGGTCTACAATATACACACTACATGGTTCGCAAAACTTAGAAGAAGCGTTGGACGCAATGTCAAGGCACAGAATACATCATTTGCCTATTGTACAACAAGGAACAGCGAAAGAAGGCGACTATGGCGTTTTAGAAGGTATAATTTCAGATCGAGATCTACGATTGGTTACCCAATCACCACTGTACTATGATGGAGCTAATCAAAAGGGTGACAGGCACAGTAAAAAGAACATCGAATCACTTGAGGAAGGCTTAAGCGAACTGAGTAAGATTAATGAAAGCATATTAACTTTTGTTTAGTCAAATCATTGTCTGACCATACTATAAGCGAAGTTATGACGAAAAAAGTATTTACATTGCACGAAGATGATGAGGTCATAAAGGCAGTACGTCTTATGAGAGAAGCGGACATATCGGCAATACCTATTGTTAGAGATAACAACGCATTGGTCGGTATCGTATCAAGAGCAGATATGCTTGACGAATTGATTGGGTTTTTGACACAATAAAATGTATATTATGGCAAGATCTATACTTTATAAAAGTTTGAATGAGAATTTTCTGCCATTATCTTTTTTACAGCCCGATTCATTGGCTTAGGGCCACACAGGTAGATTAATGACTTATCCGAACCTACATGCATAAAATCTTTGATCATTTTTTCGTCAATATGTCCTCTAGTACCATTCCATTCAGACCCTGGCTGGCTCAGCACTAGCTGTAGATTGAAATTTGAAAATTGCTGTGCCCACTCACGAAGTGTATTCACGAATATTATATCATTTTCTGTCTGGTTCGCATAAAGCAAGGTGATCTTTGTCTGTGGTGTTTCTGTCAGAATATGTTGTATCAAGGTCATGAAAGGTGCTATGCCTACCCCTCCTGAAATGATACCAATGTGAGAAAACTGGTTCTTATCATACACGAATTTACCTCTAGGAGGAGACACTGAAACAGTTTTTCCAATTTCCAAATTTTTCAAATAGTTCGGCATCAGACTTGTGGGGTAAACTTTTACGATTATTTCGAAATATCCCTTTTCAGTGCCGTTAGACACTGGTGTATAGTTTCTGCGCACCCTTAATCCGTTAATGGTTGCTGTAATCGAAACATGTGCAAATATGTTGTTTCCCAACGCAACATTTGGTGGCAATTCGAAACGTAATAGAATGACGGGATTGGCGACGTTTGTTGTTAATTCTGTACGTTTGATTAGTTTGCATTCTTGGGTTAGAAACGGACTAACTAGTGCGCTTCCCATGAATGACAAAATACCAGATAGTGTCCTCATTGTTTTTGTTTTTTGGCTACGAAAACAGCGTCCGATACGCAATGTTGTGATGGCGTCGCCGCTTTTAATTTGAACTGTAAAGTTGGCTGCTCAAACTCACGCAATGGCAAAACACCAATTCCAGCCCACGGTTCTTACAGCTCCAAAAGCTCACGGTGCTTTTCTCTTCGTTTATTTCGACGAACAGTCTAAGAGGAGGACAAATGAAATACTAAGATCCTGCTGTAGTGTTAGTAAATTAGTCACACAAACTATGAAAGATATTCGTTGTTGCCAATTAGAAGATGTGATGGGTGGAGAATCAGATTTGGAAGTATCAATAGCGTTTGGAATAGATTTCTTATGTAACTACATTATACAACAACACAGGACCGATTTGATATCATATCCCTCAGATCTAATTGGAGAACACGGTAGTATGCCAAAAACTAATGGCGACTTATTTTTACACGTGAAATCAGAAAAAGTTGACGCGTGTTTCGATATGTGCAACAGTTTTGTCAAATTCTTGCGTTCTAGAGGACTAAATTTTACATGCGATCATGTATCAGCATTTTCATATAGAAAGAATTTGTACAGACGAAATAATTTTGCTCGAGACTTTTCAAACTTTGAGGATGGGACTGCGAATCCTAATGGAGAAGAGTTGAAAATCAATGTGTTATCATCAAACACGAAACCAGCAGGCTCATGTTTTGCATTAACTCAAAAATGGATACATCGAAGACTACCTTGGTTTGAGGCTCAAACACTGGAAGACCAAGAGCAGGTGATCGGAAGATCGAAAATAGAATCAAAAGAATTTGAGATCAAATCACCAAACTCCCACTTAGCTCGCGTTACCATCACTAGTCAGACAGACCCAGAAGAAGAACTAAATGTTGTTCGACAAAGTCAATCTTTTGGAGATGTGAACGAACATGGTCTGTTATTTATTGCATTTTCTAGCGACCTGGAGAGAATAGATAGAATGTTGTACAGAATGGTAGGAAAAGATAAAATCAATGGAAAAGATGCACATTATACAGACCATATTATGAAGTTTTCGGATTGTGTCACTGGTCAATACTGGTACGTGCCATCTACAGCAGAGTTGGAATCTGGAAAAATACTTGACAACTATATGAAAAGTAAATTGTAAGATTTAATGATTTTCATCGGTGCTTTCTACAATGGCGTCAACTGTTGATTCTGGTTGAGGCTCTTCAGATTGTGGGGTTGGTGTTTGTGGTGTTGCTTCTTCTATCTTGTCTACAACAGGCATTTTCTCTTCAGCAGGTGGTTCTATTATTTCTGTAGATGACGGAGCTTCGACAACTGGTTCGGGTGTCTCTTCATTCTTTTCTGTAACACTTTTTACAAGTGTTGGTTCTTGTTCCACTGGTTCTGTTGTTGTTTCTACTGTATCTTTGACTATCTGTATTGGTTCTATTAAAGGCTCTTCAGCTGCTTGCACAACTGTAGGTTCTTCCTTCGATTGTATAGGCTCTTGTTCTACTGCTATACTTTCAACAGTTGGCTCTTCAGTTGCGATAACAGTTGTAGATGGTTCTGTTACTACTGATTCCTCTACAACTGGTGGTTCAACAGTGATTTGCGTGATTTCATCTTTTGGAGAAATCTCTGACTTTTGCGTTGGTTGTGATTTTACTTGTACAACTCCTGATTTTCCTGCTGTTATCTGTTCCCATGCTTGTCTATCATTACATTTCTCTTGAATAAACTTGTACGCTGGGTCTGTTTCCACTTCTACTTGATAAAGTTCCAAATAGTTACTAACCAACAAGTCACATGCACTAGCCATCAAATTCAAGTGATTACTAATGTACTCTTGTTGTGAAATATTTCTCTCTGGTGGTGGTGAACAAATGACATGTCCAAACACTGTTGCAATATTTACACTTGCCATCATGTTTGTCTTGCTGTACAAAGCAAGATGGTAGAACGAGCAGAGACAGAATCTCAAAAAGTATTGATTGATTAGTGGTAGAGTCTCTATCACTTGTCTAAATTGGTCTATGGAACCTTTGCATGATGTGTATGCGTTATACATTGAATATGGAATAATGGGTTCTGGCAGTTCGCGTAAAAAGATTTTTAACAATCCTCCTGTGACATGTTCATCCAAATTTTCAGCCAATACCAAGTCTGGACCTTCTATTATTGTTAGTCATAAATGTTATAACATACTAGTATCAGTCTCTGCAATGTAATCTTTGATTTTTTGTTGATTTCCACTAATTCTATAGATACCAACTGTTTCTAGATGACGTTCCATAATTCTACAAATACATTTGAAAATGACGTCGGGTATGATCATGTTCTTGTATGCATCTCTACTCATTAGGTCATCCAAGTTTACTCCAAACACGACATGTTTCAACGCCTAAATAGTTAGTCACTGTTTCGAATAACGTACTTCATCACTGTAACGAGCATGTACACTCATTTTGATTTTACCAGCTGCCTTGACATCTGTGTACGCAGAACGCAATGCGAAAAAGTCATCCATATCGGAACTTCTCCTAGCATTTTCAATGTTAAGTTTGATGTAACCAAACATGTCTTGCCCAGTTGTTATCCGATTGTCATCCAATACTGCAATAACAATTTCTGCTGGTGTGATGTCGACCTTACTGTATTGTTAGTTAGGAAAAATACACGTACAATGAGAATTTTTTGTTGTATGATGGATTCAAGGAGGCAACAGCTTCAGTGCTCTCACATACTCCTCCTACTAGAATTTTTACATATGGATTGGGAGCAGCACTCGTACCTTCAACTGCTGGTAGTGCGATTAATCCATTGCATTCCTTAACTGTGAAATGGTTAGTACTGTTGTATGTGACTTACCAACTATGGTTACAATTGCGCTTCCCATCATTTGAAGTGGGGAGGAAACAGGTGAAGAGTCGTCTGGAATAGCCATACTAAAGCCACTAATAACACTTGGCGATGGTGTTCTTGACCTTCGTCTATCGCTATTATGATCTATTGTTCCTAAACTCAACGATATTTTGGGTGATGCTTGCTCTGGACTCTGAAAACTAAATCCTGTTTTAAATGAAAATGAAAGTCTCCTAGAAGACCTCTGTGACTGCACGCGTTCAACCGTCGAGTTCGACCTCTTTCGCGGTGATGGTGGCGATACAGAGTAAGAGTTTGGAGACGAAGGACTTTCTGGACTTGTTGTGTCGACGTCTTCCTCGTCTAGAAATTGGTACAAAGATTGGTCGTCTTGGAGCCACTTTTCACTCCCACATGGTTTTATAAAACCTCTTTTCTGCATCATGTGTGCTATTCTAACTGCGTGTTGATTTGTTGTGTTTTGTTTAAACGCTAGCCACGTTACGAGTTCGTTTCCGTAAAAACATTGTTTGTAGCTTTTAAGGTGATGTATTCTGTTTTTTCTTGGTACTCCTGTTTCTGGATGTTGTGCTCCATTATACAAAAGTTTGAGTTGTCTCTCTGTTCTAGGGTGCACTACAAAGTCCGGAATAACTTCTAGTAGAGCAAAGTCTGACACACTCATTCACAGAAGATTTTTGGTGGTCCCTCTGTTTCTGATGCTACGTCAAGTAATTTGCGATTGACGCATGACATGCTTCGTAACTTACAAAACCCATCAACACTTGGTGCGACGCTTAGCACAAGACCTACCATACGCTCCCTACAGCTGGCCTCAGCTGAGTTGTAGATTTTATATCAATTCTTTTATGCGCAGGCTATTAATACTTATTTGAACAAACAACACTATCAAGCATGAGGGCGTTATCAAACAAATGTCTGGTTATCGCTGAAATGTCTGCCAAGTTATCTGAATCACCCACTGCGGTAGTGCAACGCGCAATAAGCTATTTGTCTGCTAATGAAAAAACAAACACTTCAATACAAACTTGGGTAGCCTTCAGTGACTCGCCACTAGCAAAAGATTATTATTATTCGTTAGATTTATACTTGGAGCATAAAGTATTTGAATCTTTACCCGTGGAAAATGTACTGCCGGTTCTGGCAATTAACGCACGCAAACTACATCAAATTAACAGTTTGATTTCACGAATACGATCTATAGGGATAAACAAACTATTGGTTGTATCTGGTGATGAACAATCAATGCTGGGAACTCATGACAAGAGGTCCGATTTTATTTCGACTTTAGATTTCCTCAAACAACATCAGACAGATAATGACTTTGACATCTTTACTGCAGCACAATCGTTTGGCGATTTGGAGTATTTGGAAGAAAAGATTCAATATGGGCCTAAATACGTCATAGGACAGCCCATTTACCACGAAGAAGAGTTCAAACGCTTTATTACAGACTTTACTCGAATGAAAGTTGAACCTCCATTGTTGATGTGCGTAACACCACTTTCTTCTCGAAGATTACTAGAATCGATTAAGGATATAACTGAGTTGCGGTTGCCAGGCGACATATATGCAAGAATGAGTAGACTTGACGATGCTACGTTAAGACAAGAAGGCATTGAACTGTCAAAGAAAAATATTAGGTCATACTTTAATGTGTACAAGAAATTGACTGGAATTTACGTTTACACATGGTCTGTATCCGTTCTTTCCAGTATGTTGTCTGAGATAGCAGCATGCGCTGAACGAAACAAACAAAATGAGTAACTTTGACTGGAGATTGACTTGAGAAAAGCTAATGAGCATAGACAGAGTACAGATTGTCTGTCAAAAACAGAATTGTACTCTATGCTGCAATAAATAATATTATTTGTAAAGACTTTGCTTCAATGAACGCCAGACACTCTTCAGGCGCACATGGCAACAGACGGCATAATAACGACAGAGAAAACAGAAACACACCACGTTCCTCGGGAAAACCACATAACGACTCCCTAAGTGATAGAATCAAAGCAAGAGAGCAGCTAGAATTAACACAAAAACAATTGGATTTACTGTGGGGAGAATCTCCAAACGAAATATCATCATCAGATAGTGACAACGATGGAAAAAAGCGAAAACATTCACGGAAAAAGAAACGAAAAGTATCTAGCAGTGATAGTGACTCCGACGACCATAAACGAAAGAAGCGGAAACGAAAACACGATAATCACCGCGAAAAGAAGAGTGAGCCAAAATCACAAGATATTTCTGACGATGAATTTGATACATACACTAGAGTGCCGCAGGTTGATACTGACTTTGGTCCGCAGCAATTGCCTACTGTTAAAGCAGATGTAAAATATAGCAGCGATATGCTACCTGGTGAAGCCTCTGCTATTGCCAAATACGTGCAAGAAAACAAGCGTATCCCTCGCAGAGGTGAGGTTGGCCTCTCTTCAGATGATATTGAACGATTTGAAACATTGGGTTATGTCATGTCTGGATCTAGAAATCAAATGATGAATGCAGTTCGCTTACGAAAGGAGAATCAAGTTATAACTGCTGAAGAGCGCAAACGTATGACACAGTTGGCGATAGAAGAAAAAACAAAGAAAGAAAACAAAATTATTCAACAATTTAGAGAAATGGTCAAAAATGAATAAATATAAAGTGACAAGGAAAAGAATGAACCACAAGAGTCATGGCAGAACAAATCGTCAAGAATAGTGAAAACTAAACGTTACGAATCTGAGGATCAAAATTATTTACAGTTGATTAAGATCGTAGCCATGCACTGGCTATTAACAGTATCTGTTCTGCTTCTCGCTAGCTCTCGATACGATTGCTCTTTGATTACGACCCTGTTAAACAACTTTAACAACAATACCGACTTGGTATCATCGAGTAGATTAGGAGAGCTTCGACTACTTGAAAAATCCAACATTTCTGACAAAGATTTATATTTGGTACAAAATTCAATTCGGCATGCGATAAAAGAGGGCAAGTTTAATGGTGAGCCGTCTCAATTAGGGTGTTCTACTATTGTAGATAGCTTAAAGTACCAAAGATTTGGCAGGAATACATCAGTAGTTATGGATACTTGCAAAGATCGTTCTTTCTTCATATTGTTCGGTATTTCGTATGCAAGCTACGCAGTCACAGTAGAAGGGAACTACGCACGAGTAGTAGTAATGTGGCTGAAAAATGCTGTTCCAACGGAATAAATTGTGTAAGATTTTACTGTAATTTAACAAGGTTAGCATCCTGTTTAACGTTAGTTTCTTTTTTTCATGTTTGATTGTTCAATGTGTCTCATGCGAACGTTCTACTTGAAAAATAATTACAATGCAAGCTTTCTATTTCATCGCAGCCTTCCTTGTTGTCGCAGTAACAGCATCTTCACTGACATATCCACCGTGCACCGTAAATATTGGTCAGGAAATAAAACCTGCTGCCGAGATAGAGGTGTGTAAACCTGAACGCTCTTTTCCAGATACCTTAATAATCGAATACCAAGTGGGTACAGCCGGTGTACTTGACCCTACTGTAGATGTAGTAATAGAAACTACAAGCGAATCTCGTGATTTCAAAGCTGATGGCAAAACAGGAACAGTGCAATACAATCCAAATGGAGCTGTGGTTAAACGGATATCAATTAAGAATTTAAACTCTGTCTTCGCGTTAACATACGTAAACGTTCAAACAAACTACACAATGAAAGATACACCGGAACCAAAGCCATACAAGGCCGATGTGGGCCTGATCGTTGGCCTAACGTTGGGAACTATTGGAGCCAGTATTTTAATTATAGTTATGGCAGTTATAGTTTGCTTCTGCTGCAATAGAGGTGAATCATATGATTCCATGTAATAATATTTATTTAACAACTACGTTGCAAGTTTATACAATTAAAAGTGCCTATCGTTTAGTTAACTTCCGCTTCTTCTAAACTCGCATGAATGATTTGTAAACAAGCTTTTTGCGAGACAACTTGTCAAACAACGTTATTTGGGACCAAACCAACAATGGTTGAACCATACTCGTACCTGTGCAGAGTACATTTGTTTCCAAACGGTACTCTTCATCATGGTAAAGCTCTAGCGTTCGAACGTTCAACAGCATCACTCGTAGATATATTATTACAGGCTGCGAAAAAGTTTAACATTAAATACAGTTCAACGAGTCCAACAAACAACGGAGGAACTGGAGAGGGACAAATCAATCCTTACACGTGCTCTTATCCTCGACTGTTCACCATCAAAGGCACAGAAATAGGAGAAGTTTGTGAGATTCTAAATGATGACGTGTTGATATTCGTGCCACCAAATGAAGATTTTCTACCTCCACTACCTCTAGAGCAAGTACTTATCGGGAACTCGAATTTTAGTTTGCATGCAGTACCA
>JAESGV010001111.1_pt1 | contig 11465 bp, 12 predicted proteins | sample 9269781 | NCBI WGS metagenome assembly JAESGV01 (sample SAMN15741586, study PRJNA653496) | algae metagenome | isolation source: Tildeniella torsiva UHER 1998/13D and co-occurring heterotrophs from... | place: Slovakia: Slovak Paradise National Park, Hrabusice, Kosice Region | collected 2000-01-01 | reverse complement strand
TGTGGCTTGGTGGTGTTCTCTTTTTAGTTTCAGCTGGTTTGTCGCCTTTTGCGCGTGGTACTTCCACACATGGAATTTTTAGCCGTATGCATCGGGCACATGGTCTAGTCTCTTCGCAGGCAGCGTGAGATTTGTTGCATCCCAAGCATGCACGTGTGACGTTTTTTCTTCTCCTGCTTGTTGTTGATGTTTGCGGTAACACGGCTTTTCGTCGTTGTTGCATATCGTAATTCGAATCGGGTAAGACTTGTGTCTCCCATTGCGTGTTAGAGTATCCATCTCTACGCGAACCCATACCGCTGTCGAATTTGCGTTTTCGTGGTGATATATGTCCGTCAACAACAGGAGGAACTATTGGGTCAAAATTTGATGGCCCTAACTCGGTCTGCAGTAGTGACATAAAATATGGTTGTGATGACGGTGAAGTTGATGCTATATTTTCTGTCGAGCGCGAACGCTTCATTGGTGGTTCATCGTTGAACATTTTCGAATAAATAATATTTTGAACTGTAGCTGAATTGTCTGTGCTAGGATTCCTTGCAGATGCTGTTGCCTAACGGTACGTTAAGATGTTTGTTGCTCTTTTTTTTGCGCACTTTTCACTTGTCATTCTCATAATGGTCCTCTCGCTCTGTTCGGTAACAAGAAATTCTTCATCGACCTTTGATAGCAACTGGCGTAATAACAATTGTCCTTCCAACATTAAAAGTGCGACCATGATGGAAACCACTGGTAAACCTTGATCAAGAATAAATTCTATTTAGATTCCGTTGCAGGTTTTTACGAACAAGGACACCATTTTGAACCGTGTCATTTCTTAATATTGGAGCTTATACAAACAAAATGCCCATAGATCACATGTCCACAGCGTACTTGCATGCAATGAATGTTCACAAAATTGTTATGCGATCATTAGTTGCGCTATTCTCTAGCTGGCACGACTGGTAAATGAGTAAGCATTTCAATACTCCTGAACCCTTCATTTAGAAAGAGAAATGAGCATTTCTAGCTCATTTTGGTGATACAATAGTTGAGCAGGCGATTCCGCGGTTTCGCAATTTAGCTAATTACTGTCGCAAGTCATGCCCTCTCTTCTCCAAAGCAAACGTAAGAGGTGGATTAATGTGCACGTCGGGAAGTGGAACTACCATACTTACAGTCGACAATGAAGAGTCCAAAATATTGCCCAACCGTTTTTAATCTGTGAGATCGTTAACGTGTTTCGCGAGTTTTTCACTGTTGAGCCCAAATCCTAGTCCATCAGACATAAGCATTTCGTCGACAATAACACAAACTTTGTTATAATGCTTTCACAATTAGATTTGATTTTGTGCTTACCCTAATGATAACGTCTACCTCGTCAGGTGTTCTCTTACATATCGTTTTGCAGCCTTCTATCAGGTCTTTGCAAGTTTCTCTCACTACAAAGTAAGCCATCATTATTACGACTCACATCCCAGTTCACTTGTGTCAGAATCCCCAACGACGATAAATAGAAGCATGTTTATCGCCGTAAAAACTATTAGCCGATCATTAACATAAGTGAAAACTCGAAACTCTGCATCGGGACTTGGCACAGATCCAGTCAATACTTTACTCATGTACTCCACGATCTTTTCCGCCCACGCTATATTTTGATTTACGTAGTCGTTTGATAAAGTTTGATTTTTGGGCTGCGACGCACTGAGCACTGATGACTGTTTATATTTTTTCACTTCAATAGAAGGTCGGGATTGTATCTTTGCTAACACTCGTTCTTTGTTGTTAGTGCTCGACGGAGCTAGCGTTGGATTCTGTCTAGCCAGAACTACTTTGTTCGAGCCTCGCTCTATGATCATAAACCCGTCCAACATGTTTAGCTAAATAATTCACAAGAAAGAGCAATTAAAAATAGTTATAGTTTACTATGGAGTCCAATTCCGTAGTACAGTTAAAAGCTCTCTTCAAACGAGCTTTTTCGTAAGTATTTTGTACAAATTCTTTCCATTCAGGAAGATCATATGCTTCCTTGTTTCTTGTTGCAGCACTTCGATCTGCCAAATACGCAGCTTCCATTAAGCTCTTTTCGTCTTTGTATCCTCTATCTATACATTCTTTGACAAACGCTTTGGCATAGGTAACTCGATCCAAATACTGCTCATCGCTAGATTGCATCTTCATTAGGTCACCAACTGCAAAAATAGCATAATGTGGAGCGTACATTGTCATGTAGTGTCCGAATCGATTTAATTTGATCGGTAGTTGTTGATTAATATCAAAGTTGATGAGAGGATGAAATATGAGCAAATCCGAAGGTAGTTTAAAGTTGTTGTGTTGTTCGGAACGAAGACATGAAATATACTGCATCATCCATCCCAATTGTTCGCAACAAGTTTCCATCACCGCCTTGCCTTGTTTAAATTCTGGAATGTTCAACGCTGGATACGCTTTAATTATTTCTGCAAGTTGGAAGCGCATCAAATCGTACGAGTTGGTTTTGATGATTGTTCTTGCGACTGTACAGTTCTCAATGTGGTCATACTTGATTCTTAATTTGTGTTCCGCGACGGTAGGTTCAAATAGTGTTGCAATTGTGATGTCGGTTATGCGAGGGAAAATGTGTTTCAAGTCGATGATTGGTTCAGTATCTTCATCAATCATCTCATCGAACAGTAATACAACACGTGTTATCTTTCCGCTCATTTTTGTGAATCGCATAACGTCATTAAAAAGTTGTCTTCTGCAACGCGTGAATCCTTGAACGATAATTGATGTCACGTTTGGAAACTGGTTTAGATACTTGATTAACGCTTGTGGTTCAGTCATGTACTTGCATCCACGATCGATTATCTGTTCTTCAAGCGTGAACGAAACAACTTGACGTTTAGCTATCTGTCCAGACGCGAAGAGAGATTTTGAACAGTATTGAACGTTTATGATATCACGTGGAGGTAGATAAGTCATGATGTTGGCGCAGCAGTCTTGATAATCTGTTAGTGTGTTCATGTTTTTTTAGAATCAGGTAAGCTCAAGTTCGCTCAGCTTCAACATCTTTTCTTGAACCATACTCAACTCGTGATGCTATTACAAAACAGTATTGTTACATCAAGTCGCATTTCTTTTTACTTGATTTGATCTTTGCTTTTGCTACATCCTGCCAAAACATCTGGACACTTTCTAACACTTTTTCTTTTTCAACGATCAAATCTCTCATTCGTATAAACATGTTCTCGATATGCTGTTCGTCATGATAAACTATTTCCATGTAATCTGCTTCCATTTCTTTGGCAAGCCTCTCAACTTGTGATTCTACATTTTTGTTCATTTCGCTTCTGGACGATCGACATTCCACTAATAACAATGCTGGTCTGTAAAACAAAAACGCATCATGCATTCGTTCGTAGTCACCAATCCATTTGACGTATTCATCAAAGTCTGTATGGTTTTTTGGATTGAAAAGCATTATGAGTTCTGTGTATCGAATAAAATATGTCTCGCGAAACTGTGGTAGGTCCTCCTGACCTGTTTTATGCATAACACAGATGTTCATAGTGCAAAAGTCTATTACACATTGTTTCTCTTGCAATTCTCCTACGCTACGTTTGTTGACAAAGTCCCTAATTTCGTCATCTACTCCTGGAATACCAGGTCCGCATAGTAGCTTTAAATTTTAGTTGTTGTTGTTCTCATCGTACGAGCTTAGCATTGTTTTTGGCGATATAGTAATTTAGTTCGCAGTCGGTGCTCGTTTTCAGAAAGTTCGTGGCTTCGATATAGGCTTTCCGAAAATCTTTTGCAATAATGTTCCTAGATGTAGGATATTTTCTGTACAACAAGTCTTTCCAAAAAGTGTCTTCATCGACTCGTTTCTTCACTTCTTTCGACACAAGTCCTATTCTTTACAAATAACAAAATAAATCATACGTAAATCGGTGTTAAATCTTGCACTATTCTGTCGCAGAAACGAAACCGCAAGAATCAAAACGTCTGCCATTTACTTTTGACTTTGACACATGTTACCGTTACAGATGTTTGGTTGTGGTCTTTCTCCAAGACAACTTGTGCTTTCTTGTCACTTCTACAGCGACAGTTTTTCTTCTAGACAATCTTGAGCTCTCAGCGGCGCTTATCAAACTTGATCCTGCGAATTGAGCGACAAAAGTCTGGTTAATGATTTCACAGACAAGTGTTTGGAAACATTCGTCAATATTTATACGTTTTGCGGCACTAACACTAATGTATGGGCATCCTAGTTGTTCTGCTACTTCACACGGTTTACCTTCGCGTGTCTTTTCGCTCATGTTTCCGACAATGATAACGGGTGCGTCTTTACCCTCTCTAGCCGTTAGAATCTTCTCAAAATACGTTGTTATGGCATCGTATGACGAATCGTCACCGTGTGCATAAACAATTATGTAACCATCGCATTTGCCCAGTGTATCTCCAAGAAAATCTATGGCTATGCTACCTGCTGTGTCTAAAATGTCCAACTTGCCTATAATTTCGTTCTTGTCGAGCTCTTCGTGTGGCATAACTTTTTGGATGTCAAACTTGCCGCACTTAGAGTAACAATCCTCAATTGTTGGGTTGTAGTTTGTATCGAAAGTGTTTTGGATGTATTGGCTGATAATTTGTGACTTCCCAGTGTTTTCCGCTCCTACAACTGCGATTTTAAAGTCCATTAGCGCTAGATTTTCGGGATTTGGTAGAGTAGACATCGAGGAGGACTTTATGCTTCCTCTCTTCAGTGTGCTGAACCTAGCGGACAAGCTTCTACGCAGTACCTCCATGAGTTCTGTTGTGTTTGTTAAGCGGGTTCGAGATTCTGTTTTGGACGTCGTGATGTTAACGTCAACTGCCACACTTTTTAGTCATGCAGTCCAAACAAAATTCCAACCGTTACTTACTAGAGCAGCGTTTAAATGACCTAGCGTATTTGCCGCAATAAGTTGAACTTTTAATCACCCATTTTATTTCGCAATGCATTTTTGATGCTATTTTCTTTCTGCACTCTGAAATAGTGAATTCTACTTGACAATCGTTGCACATGAAGGATCTAGTTTGGTCCTGTGCCGCTTTCGTGCAGTTTTCGCAGTATTCTTTGCACGAGCTACAACCAAAGTCGGAAACGCAATCTTGGCATAGAATTTTCTTGCATCCCACAATGACAGTTAAATCCACGACATTTCGTGTATTAGAATTAATATCTGAACCTTGTTTCCTGAAAGATAATACTACAGTCCGTAAACTTTGTTTGTTGTATCTTTTTTCCAAAACATGAAACTACTCCATCAATCTTGAACCACATTCCATCATATGTTTCATCGCAGTCCTTGCACAAGTACCGATTTAGTTTCAAATGTGGAGCATCTTCCACGCATATCATGCAGTAACCATTAGCGCAATTACCACACTCGTACCTGGTACAAGCTTCACACATTTGGTTTTCGCACTCCAGACAGTTTGTGACCTCACAAAAACAACAAACGATGTTTTCTCCAACAAAACAGTACCCTGTATCATTCTCTACACAAACATGGCATATTAACTTGTTGCAGCAACTGCAAGTATCCGAATCATGATTCTTACAGATTAGGTTATCGCAGAAACCACATGGGACTATTGTTGAACAAGCAGAACAAAATAATGTTGAGCAAAATGAACAAGTCTCATTTTTGCATGAAGTGCACAAATTATTATCGCAACTGGCGCATTTAAGCGCGTGACTTTTGCAGATCTTTTTGTCGCAATTGTCGCATGTATAGGCGTGAGAATCACAGAGTGTGTTGTTGCATTTATAGCAGTATTTGAAATCGAAATAGTTCATTGTTTGGTTGCATGATGTACACGATATTTTAGGCTGTTTGTTGCTGTTGTCATCGAGTGTGTCGTCAAAATCGGTTACCTGTGCTTGCCTCTTCATGTTTACAATTGTAATTGTGACAGCTTTTGGTATTTATTCACTGGAAGGTACAATCAGTCATCTTTGCATATAATATTTTTCGACCAAGCTTGTCGGCATTTCTGTCGTATGAAAACCACATTGGCTGAAAAGAGGCTTCACATTGACAACACAAATACGGATCATTACGTTGGCCTGATTCCTCTTCCTCACATTCGGTACAGTACATCCTCCGTTTTTCACATGCTCTGCAAGTCGATTTGGCAATACATTCATTGCACATATCTTGGCGACAACGTTTACATTGATTCACGTCACAATCGCCGCATACGCCTTGTCCTCCAGTGTCACAGTAGCGACTTTCCAAGTCGTAACAATCTTCACAGATATCCTCGTCACAATTATGACAATTTTGCAAGTCATGGTCACCACACACTCTGTTTTCGCATTTAGAGCAGCACTGACATTTTTTGTAGCATTTGTTACATAGTTTCTGTGAGCAATATGTGTTACTGCATGTTTCTTCAAACGCGTCGCAGTCAATGCAATACGAAGTGGAGCACCAAGTGCACCTATTCGCATGTTTGTCACAATAATTTTGTGTACAGTTCTTACATATAACACCGTGGTCAGAGCAAAGCGCATTTTCACCATTCTTTTCGACATTTGCAAGCTGTATAGGTTCTATTGCGAGACACTTTACACAAGCTCTCTTTTGTTGCTTACTCATGTTCTCTTCACTACCAGGCGACGTTTTGCGCTTCATGTTTGACTAGGTTACAAAGTTTCAACTTTAATTAGCGCAGTTATACTGCCCTCTTCTTCAATCACTTTATCGACTTCTCTTGTGCTCGTGTCCCAAATTTTAATTTTCTTATCTTCACTTCCACTCGCAATAATCGACCCACCAAGTTCAACTAGTGCATTGACAGGTCCATCATGAGCGCCCATTAATATCACTCTTGTCTTTGATAATGTATCATACAAAATAATCTCATGGCGAAGTCCACCGGCAGCAATAAACGATCCACTTTGACACATACATCGTACGTAGTCAAGAGCGCGTATCGTTTGTAGGCATGTACCCAAATCGGTATCCCATATGCGTATAGTGCGATCTTCACTACCACTAGCAAGTTTCCCGTTGCGTAAAAGTAGCAAACAATGAACTTTATCTTTGTGAGCATCTAGCGAACGGATTTTATTCAACTTGAGTGAGAAAATGTTGATTTTGTTGCTATTGTAGGTTCTTTCGGAAACTGCAAACGTATCATGTTGTAGTGTACACGCAGCCGTTTGAGAGTAGCCAATGTTTTTTTCTAAAAGTTTTTTTGTTTTGTTATGGAGTTCTATTGATTGATTACTGACTACAATAAAGTGTTCTCCAATTGTTATAATCTCTACGACATCTTGTTCTTGGAATATCGATGTCGTTTTTGAAGTCGTATCGATTTGTGTTGTGTATTGGTTCTCAGTAATCATCAAGAATTTATCGTTTGATAATTGTGTGATTCCTGCGATAGGATGTCTGTACGATTGATGACTATAAGTTTTATATTGGTGCTCGTTTCGCATGGTGTTCCAAATATGAACCTGACCTTTGTCATTACCACTCGCTAAGATGAAACGATGTCGTCTATTAATTTTATGGCGTAACCAGTTGTAGCATTCACTCGAGTCAGTTTGCCTGCTGAACTCTACATCGGCAAAGAACATTTTAGTGGCTTTTACAAAGTTCCATGTTTACCTTTAGCCACAAGCACTGTTTCAGCAATTTGTGAGATCGATCTTCTGAGAGTGGTACTCACTGAATCGTTAGTGTACGACAGATTTTCAAATTATGAGCTGCTGCTGGGCTATCTTTGATCTAATTGGAAAAAACACGACAAGCGAAATGCATGATTATTTGGGTCGTTACAAACGTTGAGAATCACCTGTTGAGCATGGCAACTGACGATGACTTGGATAGGCAACCACTAATCGATGCTCGTAGAAAACCTGCAAAAAGCAAGCTTTATACTCATTTACCATACTACTTGGGAGCTCTATTCATATTTATCTTTGCATGGTGCGCTCATGGACTCCCTGCTGTAGCTTCTGACTGGGCTAAACACTGTGATGAATCTTGCTTCCCCAACAAGGACACATGTAAGTGTGAATGCTACGATGGTATCGCAAAAGGTCCCTATGGACGTGGAGGTATTCGTTTTATCTTAAATGCATTAACATTGTAGGTTACAAGTATATTTATTTCAACATGGAGAAACAAACCTACATTATTTTTGTTCTATTTGCCGCGTACATAATCATGGGACAAAGAGCAATAGAAAGTGCCGCCAAGCTGCTATTCTCTGGGAAACTTTCGATAGTCGCCTTCTTGGCGTTCGCAGGAAGCGTGTTCCCAAACTACTACAGCATGAATGCTCATTTTAACTATATCAACGATAACATTCACCACTTGCATGCTCATCAAACTTACTTTACTATCACAGAACTGATATCGACGTATTGCATTCTTCGAACAGCTGACAAAACTCAAATGGAAGATGCATCACTGAACAAATATTTATGGGTTGGATTCACTGTGAGCATTTCGCATTTAGGCCAAGCTTTGAAAGATAACATTATCGCGTACGTAGCTACTACAGCTTCCTAACAATTAGAAATGTTTTCACTAGTCCAGAAAAAGCATATCACCACCTGGTAGGAGTTCGTGATACCGTTCTACTTATTTGCGAGTTGTTGATTCTCATGCATTACGTGTATCGTTTGGATGTTTTACCAAATTTGAAACATATCCTTTTGAGAGATGGAACAAGTAAGAATTTGGATTCTTTCAAGCGAAACTTGTTTGTATCTTTGGTGATCATGGGTGTTACGATGGTATTCTTATCGAATGTAACCTTTGGTGGATAAAATAGATTTTGTAGCATTTAGTCAACTGTTTTGTTTTTCAAACAATGGCAGACAACATCTTGTTTGAAGACTACACATCTGATTCTGAGATCGATCAAGGTACTAGTAGATGACAAACTGTTAATGGAATAGAAACGACTTTGATGGACTGCAAAACGAATGAAGAAATGGATCAAGATGGAGAGGTGTTGGAAGAAGAACGTGCAGTGAGAGCAGATACAAACATTTCAAAACGATATGAGGAAGCTCTTAGTATGTTAGACATTTGCATGGAATCTGAAAGCCAAAACTGGACGGCTCCTATCACTACACTTCAAGGTCGACCAGGTAAGATTGATTCATTACGCTAACAAAAAGATGAAATCGCTCAACATCAGGCCATAGAAATTCAAATATTGAAGCGAAGAGTTGCAGAAATGAAAGATCAAATCAACACGATGAGTGCTGTCGAAACTCAATTGGTTACACGAGACGACTTCAACAACAGATACATTCGGAAACTAAATTCAGAAGTGTTGGAAAACAAAATCGCCCTTGGACGACTAAACAGATACGTGCAAGCACTTCAAAAGAAAGAAAAACTACGCGACAGAATACTCGAGTTAGAATACAATCGAATGTCTGGACTGCTCGACACCATTGAACAATTAGGTGAGTACGCTAACAAGATGGAGGCAGAAAACGCAAGTCTAGAACTTACAAATGGACAGTTACAGAAGCAACTCTCGTCTGCCAAGAAAGAGTTCACACGTTTCCGAGAACGAGCTAAATGCGAGAAAGAATCTATGGCATCGTCTGCGGAAGAAGCACTAGATCAACTAGGAGTGGAGAAAGACAAAGAATGGAGAGAAAAACTAGTAGATGTTTCCAAGCAACGACATGCAGAAGCAGAGTACATCGAGAATTTGAAAGAAACGAACACAAAGCTAGAGGAGCAAGTGACAACTCTCGTACATGAACTAGACAAGCTAACTCGCCTCAAAGACAAGTTCAAGAATCGTCTCAGTAAGATTCTTGCCAAAACTCCTTGGTACGAACGTGTAACTTGGAATAATAACTAGTTTATTTACTTAATCCATCAATACTATCTGTAACGATACGTCCTACTGTTTGTGAGTCTCCATTTCCATCGATATCAATAGTTCGACCTTCAAAGCTACTAGTTACTGCTTGAGCATGCTTGTAGTAGTTTTCTAAACGAGTTTTGATCTTGTCAGAAGTATCATCAGGGCGAGTAATCAATCTTGCTGCAATCTCTTCAGTAGGTGCTGGGTTGAACTGTACATGATAAATTAAACCAGTTTCTGGATCTAATCTTCTTCCTCCCATTCGTAGTTCGACTACGCTATCATCGACTTTGAGCACGAGTACTGCAGTTGGTACGATACCTTTCTCTACCATGAAACGACTTTGTTCTGGTGTTCTTGGGAATCCATCTAGTAACCAACCACGTTCTTGACAATCTTTTTGTGATAACCGTTGCGTGACCATGTCAATGATGAGTTCGTCAGGTACGAGTAGTCCTTGCTCCATAAATGGTTTCACTTTTCCTCCTAGTTCTGTTTCTTTGGAAATATTCTCACGCAAGATATCACCAGTAGACAAGTGAACGACGTTGTACTTGTTTTTGATAACTTCGCAAACGGTACCTTTTCCTCCCGCTGGTGGACCCAAAATGATTAATTTCAATGGTTCAGTTGCTCTCAATTCGGAATACTTTTTGCCATCTGCAGTGAGTACATCTCTTAAACTTTCATTGTTTGCTAAAATGGCGTTCTCGATCTTGGGATGGAACAGTGCTGCCAAATGTAACGAATTAACTTTGTCGTGATGAACAATCTTTTTGTCGGACTCGTTTTCGTGAATGTAGTTGGCTACTGCTGCTGTATCTGCACTTGCGTCTAGTAGAGTGGTGATGACTTCATCTCGTTTGTATTTGATGGCCAAGTGCAATGGAGTAACGTTATCCAATTTGACAGTAACAGTGCCTTCTGTTTCCGAATAGTTTGCGACTTTGTCTAGTACAGCGTTACTCGCGATTAAATACTCGACGATTGGAATATTACCAGCGATGGATGCGCAGTGCAAAGGTGTGACCTTTTTGAGTATTCCATACTTTGAATCAATTCTTGCTTCTGTCGCGTTGACATCTACACCTTCTGTTTCAATAAAATGTTTGACTTTGTCCAAGTTGTCGGCCAAGCATGCGTGATGAACGTTCAATAATTCTGTTTCTTTTTGTTCTTCCGCGTCGTGATTTTCGATATCTAAATCTTCACCTTCCTCTTCTTCTGGTTGCAATCCACCATGCGGTTGCTGATTAACGTGCGTTCCAACAATTTCTAATCCATCTCTTTGTTAATAGAAATAAAAAATCGTACCAACTTGTTGTTCTTGTAGCGTGTTCTGCGATTCATCAACTTCATTCTGCAACTCGTCTAACGATTCTTTTTTCTCTTGAGCATCTTGTACTTGCACGACTGGTTGTTCCACTACTGGTACATTTTCCGCTGGTTGTTGTTCTATCACTGGTTCAGGAGCGGGAGCTGCCTCAGCATTCTTCTTCTTTGATGGTTTGGCTCCCATTTTCTGTACGTTTGGGTTGACTTGGTTTACACAAAGATCTAGATCATAAACGTTGATTTAATATACAAGTTTGAGCAAATCT
>JAESGV010001110.1_pt1 | contig 11468 bp, 4 predicted proteins | sample 9269781 | NCBI WGS metagenome assembly JAESGV01 (sample SAMN15741586, study PRJNA653496) | algae metagenome | isolation source: Tildeniella torsiva UHER 1998/13D and co-occurring heterotrophs from... | place: Slovakia: Slovak Paradise National Park, Hrabusice, Kosice Region | collected 2000-01-01 | reverse complement strand
ACTTGGATGCAGACACGACACGCAACGAGTCGCAATGGAGAATTCCTCCGCATCAAAGCAAGACTATTGTGACTATTGGGTTAGACTTGAGTCATAATGGTTCATTTCGAGGATTTTTACACATTGTAACTGATCATGATACGTTTCTAGTTCCAATAGAATTTATACTAACGAATGTTGGTATTCATCCTGTTGTAGACGAAATCGACTTTGGTACATTTTTTTCACCAACAGATGAAAGAAATCGTGACATTGCTCTCATGAACGCGTATTCTAACGAGTACGTTTTGGTTTATGACTCTACTGTTAAAGCAGAAGGGATAAGCAACCAAGTACCATCACAAAAGAGAACCTCAGCCAAGCATGGACAAGTAGAGTTCAAACGAATAACACTTGCTCCTGGTGAATCCAAGAACGCTGCACGTGTAACGTTTTACGCGTCAGAACAAGGACTTCACACAGGCTCACTAATTTTTCACACCAATGACACTTCACAACCCGTTTTATCCGTACCCTATCGTGCCAGAGTCTATCATGGCACACTCGACTACCGTTTGAATAGCACTGCATTCTATGAGAAAGCAGATACCTATCATGAAATTGTTCTTATGAATAGTTTTCAAACTCCATTATTATTTCAATCCGCCCAACTATTCGACAAACGATTCCAGATCAAGGATTTCAAGAAAGGATTTGTACTTCCAACGAATGGCAAATCCCATGTTTTGACAATACAATTCACTGCAGATGAGTCTGTGACTCAACGCAAGACCAACCTCATTCTAGACACTAATATCACAAGACTATTTGTTCCACTCTACGTGTTCGATGGAAGATTAGACTATCAAGCCATCGATCAGGTGAACAAGAACGAAGACGAATCTATAGCACTAAAAAGTCATGTAACATTGCAGTTGGGAAAAGTTGCGAATAACCAATCCCATTTTGCATACTTTGTTATTTATAATCCCAACCCCATTCCTATCAAGATTTTGGACTGGCAAGTTTCGATGAAGGGCAAGGATCGTATTTCGAGCTCTTTTATCAAAGTTTACCAGAACAATGATACTCTAGCAACACTACTCAGATACAACCTGTCATCCAGTTCAGAGTCGATCAACAGCAAGCAACAAAACTCTAGTCGTAACGATTCGTTCATATTCGCCCTATTTCCCAAACAAAAGGTAGTTATGCGAGTGCAACTCGATACAGATTATGATTCCTCATCAACATCTGATGTTAGTGCAGGAACAATATCTTTTATAACTCCTTACAAGAACCTAACGATAGACGTACATTACCAACCTCGCAACGCTACATTGACTTTCCCATCTTTGCTTACATTTGAGAATTCATTCCCTGGACGATCAATGAAGCGAAGTTTACACGTAACATCAACATTTGACCAAGTTGTTACTATCTCCAACATCCAAATCAACGACACTCGTTTCACTTTTACAAGTATACCAGACGTTGTTATACAGCCAAAACAGAGAACCAAGATTGGAACTATTTCACTGTCCATCAATGAAGATGATCCTGCCAGTAGTTTTATGAGTGCTGAAAGTGGTGGGAGTGATGGAAAAGGCTTCAAAGGTGGTTCTGCTAATGCCAATTCTCATGAGTTCTCTAACTACCGACTTCGTCACCAAATGTTCCAGGACCTCGTGGATAAGGGAGAAAATAACATCTTCGCAACTGCCACTATTGATGTAGATCCGAAAGACGGAGCAGCTGGTCTCCGTCGCTATGTAGTACCAATATCCTGTAACATTACCATACCAGAATTAACTTCGGAACGACAACTTCAGTTCAAATTGACTCCCATCAATACGTTTGCACAAAGATTTGTCAAACTCAAGAATCCATCAGACAAACCTATTAGTGTTCAATTGATTTTAGGCAACGACGCATTGGCCAAGTTTTTGAACAGAAGAGACAAAGACAAAGCTAAGAAGAATGGAGAGGCACAACCTAAACTCAGCGTAAGCAGCAATCAAGGATATACCGATTTCCAACTGCACAAAGAAGGACGACATACTGGTGTTATTCAGCCAAATAGACATTTGGAGCTCGGTCCAATCGTATTTGTTGCTCAACGTAGACTATCAGAAGCAGTCCTATATATTCGTAACAACATGACACTCTATGATATGATTCAACTACGCGGAACTGGCGGAGATGGATCCATTGGATTTGAAGATGAAGGTGTTGAAGTAATATCACTAGACTTTAATATTCCTGAAGCGTCAATCATGCAGGCAACATCACTAGAAGCACAACAAAGTCCAGACTACCAACCATCGTTCACCAAAACCTTTACTCTTACCAATAAGGGAAACATGCCACTCGTAGTACACGATAGTTCAGTAAATGGTTACGGGTGTAGAGCATATGGAGTAGAATTACACAATTGTGGAAGTATGGAACTACAACCAGGACAAACAGCCAACTATCCTATAACATTTCAACCCGATTTTACATCATCACTAGTAGAACTCAATATACGTTTTGCTACGTCACAAGGTACTGTGCTCTTCCCACTGAAGCTCACTTTGCCGTATGCCGTTTTACCATCACTATACAAGAGTACTAGACCTGCCTACACACACATCGAGAGAGCAATTAGACTAGCTGTGGCATCTTTTGTCTTGTTATTAGCGTTAGTACTAGTGGTCCGAGCGTTTAAGGACATGAAACCGTTCATGGGATTCTTATCGTCAGTATCATCAAGTACAGCACAAACAAATGCAAGAAGAAAGGATTCTATTGCTTCTACTAGCAAGGAGAGCGTTATGGATCAGGTTCCATCACTTTCCGCAAAAGAGAGGATGAGCAAGTCTTCTTCACACGGTGATTTATCAAACAAAGAGTTTATTGCACCTGCGAAAGAAAAAACAGAAAAATCTCAGACCGTTGAACAACAAATGGAAGAAGGCAAGGCTTCTAAAGCTACAAAACAAACAGAAACGAAACGAATCAAAGTTAAGAAGAATGCCAACCAACCCATTGACAAGAACATTTCTCCTTTTTCGTTGCCACAAGTTGAGACAAAACAAAAAAAGAAGAAGAACGAGAAAGCAACCACACCAACCTTTGTTCCTCCAGAAGATGAAAATCTTCCATTACCCTCTCACATGGTAAAACAGAAAAAGAAGAAAGAGAAAACTGAACCTACTAAACCGGTAGTAAAACAAACTGAGAAAGCGTCACCAAGCTCTTCGCCTATCAAGAGAAAGAAAAGTGCAGAATTTATCGAAAAGAAATCTCCCATTGAGGATGAAGAGCCAAAGTTACTCAAGAAGAGCTTAAAGTACAACGAACGCTCCAACAGTCCCAAAGTAACACCTACAACTGCCGCACAACCACTACAACAGCCTGTTGAATTCACTACCGAATCATCAGATGTAGATCTTATCAACAACTATAACAATGCCAACAAGTATGTGAGAGTTAAGAAAGAAAAAGCAAGACAACAACACAACAACTCTCCAGAGTCTGCTAGTGGCAGAGAAAGATCTTCTTCGGACCCTGCCTTATATAACAAATCGAACGATAGCAGCGCACAACATTCACAAGAAGATGATATCGATCAACAATCACTTGCTCCTGACGATGACAACATCTCTACAGCAAGTAGTGTTGAAAGTTCTGATGGCTCAACCATGAACTACAACAACATGATCGGCATGATAACACGTAATCACATGATGCAGATGCAACCCGTTGAAAGTCCTCATTCTCCAGCATTAGGATCAGATTTACCAGAGTCTACAAGCAACTCTGATATTTCTGATTCTTATTGGTTTGGAGAGCGTAGGAACGACGACCACTTACCACCACTTCTCAGTCATCATGCACCAAACAATTTTGCTGCTCCTCCAACAGCAACACTATTTGGATTTGGAGGAGCCAATTCCACACCAAGTCTATTCAACCCATACCAGACCTACAACCACCGTTACCAAGAGGATCCATACTCCATGTTTGGAAAACTCGTATCTGCTCTCCAACCCACCGCCTCACACTCATCATACTCATTATTCGATACTCCACCATCATCCATTTCTACTGCTACAACAGATATGAATGGATTCCCATCTCAATTCTCAGTACCAACCTATGCAGTAGGTGATCCAACCAGCCACTTACCCCAACCTACAACACCACCAAGCCTTTCAGTTAGACCACCAATCGACAACAACATGTTGTTCTCTAACGAAAGTTTCTTTTCGTCCTCACCATCAAGATTTTCAATGTCGCCACATGATGAAAATGGTATATTTGCTCAACAGCAACGTGAAAATCCCAAAGAAGTCAGTTCTTCACTGTGGTTTAACAGTAGTGGAACCAAGCCAAAAATGACTCCATTGATGAACGATTTGCTGGGAAGTTATCGTCAGCAACACGAACAGAACGAAGAGGAAGAGGAAGAAGAGCCTAATCCTTTATGGAATGAATAAATGTTAATGTTCCTCGTTATCTTTTTACAACGTTCCATATCACACATCACTCAGTTTCTAACACAAACATGCTAAAGACCATACTCTTGTTAAGTGTGGTTTCGTATGTTCTATCCTTGAACGCGACAGTGTACATTACACAACATTCTGGAGCTCGTGTAGAACTCAACAAATTCGATCGAACAAACGGGGATGCAGTCGCAACCTATGATGCAACTCTCGAAACAAAGGGATGGGATTACTTATCCGTCGAGTTGGGATCTTCACCAAGTATTGATGATAAGACAAAGGCATTCGCAGCTGGATTCTTAGAAGGCTATTTGACCGCTAATAGAATTTGGACGCACCACCAAAACATGCACCGCTTCACTTGGAACGGAGGTGATATGCCAGAATATGTTGCCAACTTTTTCAAAGAACAACAAAAATGGGTATCCACGCAAGTAGAGTCAAATCCAAACGATCCATACTGGCAAAATGTTGGTTTTATTAACCAACAATTCCTCGGTCTAGTAGAAGGTTACAACTCTGTTGCACCAAACAAGTTGTCATACACAGAACTCCACACAATGGCATCATTTGGTGATCTTTTCGATATTACCAACATCAAACACTCTGCCAGACCAAACTTTAACAACATGACCACTGATCAAATCAATACTTATGTCAATGAAAACACTCACTGCTCCGCAATCATCAAAGTTGCACCAGATTTGAGTGATATTTACTTTGGACATACTAGTTGGTTCACATTCACATCCATGACAAGAATCTACAAAAAGTACAAATTTGACTTCCAAAACCCACTTGTCAAAGCTAAAACTATTGCCTTCTCGTCGTACCCAGCAGTACTAGCATCAAATGACGATTTCTATGTCACTTCACAAAAGATGGTTGTTATCGAGACAACAAATGTCATTATTGATACCAAACTTTGGGACTTAGTCAAACCATCAAGTTTACTATGCTGGCAAAGAGCAATGTTGGCTAACAGAATCTCTGCTACTGCTCCAGAGTGGGTTCAAAACTTTGACAAGCACAACTCTGGTACATATAACAACCAGTTCATGGCGCTTGATCTCAAGTTGTTCATTCCAGGAGAGCCAATTCAAAACAACACGTTATGGATTGCTGAGCAAATTCCAGGACTTGTACAAAGTGAAGATGTCAGTGGAATTCTACAATATGGGTATTGGCCATCGTACAACGTTCCATACTCTGCAAACATCAACCAACTGTCAGGTATCTATGACTTGTTGAAAAGACATCCTGATGCAAAACACACTTTGTCGTATCAACAATGTTCACGTGCAACTATTTTCCGTCGTGATCAAACAAAAGTTGATTCGATGACTGGTATCAAACGTATTTTGAGATACAATGATTACACCAAGGATCCTCTTTCACTTAACAACCCAGGATATGCTATCGCAAGTCGTTTCGATTTATCTGGTAGTGGTTCGTGTGGTGGTGGATACGACTCTAAAGCTTCCAGCTACTCTAGCCTATTGAAGGGAGAAATTTCCATTATCAATGGTCCAACATATGACCAAGTGCCAGTGTTTGAGAACAAAGGTCAATGTGGCGCAAGAGAGCCTTTCATTGGACTTCCAAAGGTTTGGAAGTTTGACTGGATAACAGTCAATGCAAATTAAATTGTCATCTTTGTGCTTGTATGATCTTTTGAAGATTGTTAAGACATAGCAATAGTTTTTTAATACCCACCGTGCTCTTTATTTTCCTGGTCTTTCGATTTGTTTTTGTTTTTCTTAAAATAGATCTAAAAATCAAAATGCAAATAGCAGAAGAATTGATTGCTCCTGTTGCTAAGGCAGACAAGTTAATTGCAGAAGTAACACCTCTAACGTATGCACTAATTGGAACGGTAGGCATTACCGCCACCTCATCTCTTGCATGCTTATACTTTCAAAGATCAGTAGCAGATAATTTATTTTTGCAATTTGATCCAACATTACATGTCATATTATCTCATATTGGTATGTAATTTCAGGGAATTCTAACTAAGTAGCTGAAACTATGCTCTGTACTTCAATCATTCTTACCGCGATGCTCAACAAACCAAATCAATTCAAAACAAGAGTTGCGGGATGGACTTTATTCTACATTGCTTTAATAGGCTTATATGTTTACATTCATGACTCATCAGCTATGCTTCTCACATTGATAGCTGCATGTTTGAGTGTTGGATACACTGCCCTAATTAATGAACCTAGAGCATCGGCAGAGGAACGCGACTCAGCTTGGGTTGCAAATGACGTCAACACAAATACTTTGTCGGCGATCACAATGGCAAATTTGTATGAACTTAGCTCAGCCGCATTATTACTCTACAATCCAGTTGGAATTGTGAATGTTTTCACAGGTACACAAACGTATGTAAGCGAAATTGAAACTGTTGCTGCCAGAGCTCTAGCGCTACTCATGATTTCCAAAAGTATCATTGAGGTACTTCATGCAGCATCCAACAAAAGAGGGGCAGCACTCAGCGGATACCTTCAACTCACTCAAGCTGCGTTGATTGGTTACTACGCATTAGTTGAGAAACAGATTAATGTTGGACTCTTTCTGCTCATTATCTTCGCCAAACTCGCTCTTGGTTCATACTTGCTACTTGCTGAGGAAGAGAATAGCGGATACGAAAAGCCTGTTGAAGAAGAGCCCGTAGGAGAGTTCTTGAGTAATACTAGCATGGCATAATTTGTAAAAAACCGTAAATAATTTAAGCCAACAGCTGGCTAGAGCTGGCATGTATATTTTCACTAGCATTATTCTTTGTATTATATTAGCGTTCTGTCATAGCGCAGCGTTTGGAACTGGAACCATCAACCCTAGACCATGTACAGAGGGGTATTATTGTACAGGAGCAACTGTTACCGCGAGTCCATGCCCATCAGGGTCATTTAGTAACAGAACTGGTCTCACACAAGCATCAGAATGCATATTATGTACACCAGGTTCCACTTGTGCTGCATCTGGTTTGACTGCTCCTGGTACGATTTTTCGTTGTCACACTAACAATTCTCAGATGGTGTTTGTGGCGCGGGATATTATTGTGGGAGTGGAGCAAAAAATGGATTAGGTGTGAGTGGAATACTTGGTGGTACTGGTGGTATATGTCCAATTGGCAACTACTGTCCTGCTGGTTCTTCTGCACCAACAGTATGCCCATTGTCAACTCTTAATCCGAGCCAAGGCATGCAAAATGTTTCTCAATGCCTTCCATGTACAGCAGGCTACTATTGCAACTCAGTTGGACAGTCCACACGTATGTTTTGTATATTGTCTGACTGATTGCAGCAACTGGACAATGCGCACAAGGATTCTACTGTCCACCGGGTCAAATTGTCGCAAATCCAGCAAATTATTATTGTCCAACTGGGTTTATGTGCAGTGTCGGTTCTTCAGCACCAACACCATGTCCTAACGGCTATTACCAAGGTTGGTTAAATTTACAAAACTAACAATGCAGATCAAACAACACAATCAACATGCAAAATTTGTCCTGCAGGATTTTCGTGCTCTGGTAACGCGACAACGCCAGTTTTATGTCCAATAGGATTTTACTGTCCATCAGGCACTGCGTATCCTGTAACATGTCAAAACGGAACGTACGGAACAGTCGGTGGTATATCAACGCAGGGAGAATGTACTCAATGTCCTAATGGTCACTATTGTAACTCGGGAATAATTTCTGGACAATGCCAAGCAGGTTACATTTGTTACTACATGAACGGTGTTGCTAATCCAGTGAACAATTTACCGTACGGTGATGTATGTCCAATTGGATACTACTGTCCGCAGGGAACGCTGCTCCCTGTCGCCTGTGGTAATGGAACTGTTGGGTATTCTCCAGGAGAAAAAGATATTATAGCGTGTCAGCCATGCAAAGCAGGTTACTGGTGCGTTGCGAACAGTGTTATCCCAATGGTATTTTTGTACACTTATATTTAACCACATAGCCATGTCCTGTAGGTTATTACTGCGAAGTACAGTCACTACCAAAACCATGTTTAAATGGAACATACAATCCATCACAGTTTGGTGCAAATAGTACAGCGTGCTTGCCATGTGAAACTGGGTATTATTGCCCAAGTCAAGCACTCACTACGTATACTACTCATCCGTGTCCACCAGGTTATTACTGTCCTAGTGGCAGCATACTACCTATTGCCTGCCCTATATCAACATGGAGTAACTCAACAAAAGCAACAGATATAAGCTCATGCTCTCCATGTCCTAGTGGATACTACTGTACATTAGAAGCACAGACGATACCTTACGAATGTCCTGCATCTTATTATTGTCCACAAGGATCAGTCAATGCAACAATTTGTCCGCCAGGGAGTCAATGTCCACAACGAAGTGGATACCCAATTGTAAGTCAATTTCTAATTATTAACATTTCAAAGATATGTAGACCAGGTTATTATTGTCCACTTGGCTCGTCAGCACCAACGCTTTGTGGATCGGGAACGTATTGTCCACTTAACTCTAGTACTCCCACATCATGTCCATTAGGATACGTAACAAGAAAAGACGCGTTCCTACGAACAACTGTAGATGACTCGTGTAATATATGTCCACCAGGAACATATGGTAACGACACTTATCGTAGTGTTTGCGATATATGCGAACCTGGATATGTATGCCTTGGAGGAACAACTACAGGAAGGCCAAAAGATCTTGGCACACAAGGAGGATATGTTTGTCCTATTGGTTATTACTGTCCAGCAGGAACAGTTGTACCAATAGCTTGTAGCGCCGGTACGTTTGGTACTAGTGCTGGACTACCGTCCGCTGCTAGTTGTACAGCATGTCCTGCAGGTAGCTTTCAAAGTTCTGCTGGTAAAGATCACTGCGTACCATGTGGTTCGAGTGCTACCTCAATCAGTGGCTCAACTACGTGCAAGTGTACAGGCAATTATCGGTCTTTCCAAGAAACAGATGGTGCGTGTATATGCCAACCAGGCTATGTGTACTATGATGAAAACGGTAACTCTATAAGCGCACAAGATGGTGTAATCGATTGTCAGCCAATCGTTTACTCTAGGTGCGGTAGTGGTTACGTTCGTAACTACAAGGGTGAGTGCGTACTTCCTGGTAGCGCACAACAATGTGCTGCTGCATGTGGATCATCATCAGCAGGTTCAGTCAATACACTTGGACTTTGCGACTGCAGTACAGTTACTAATGAGGACCAAATTTGCGACTCAACTTGTCGTCAATCAGAATTAATTATGCAAGTCGATCCTTTGACGGGTCTACTTTCGCTGTATGATCCGACAACATCTTCGTACATTTCCAAGTTTGCAGCCAATAGCATCAACACAGGAAGTTTAGTCTGCAAATCCTCCACGAGTTGTAGATTAAGACCCATGCAAGTATCAGACAAGGGTTTCAAGGGTGTTTACAACCCAACGAGCAACTATGTTGGTGACCTATTGGCTGGTAATGGTACTGGATACTCATCAGTGAAGTCAAATTCTAGAAGAATATCAGATACGGCACAAACTCAAATCATTGGTGTTTCGCAGCCACTAGTTTGCTTACAGTTAGGAGAGGGTATAATATGGGATATATCAGCATCAAAATCCCATTATCCTATCTACCTAAAAGACTCACTTCTTAATACAAACAAGAATTTCGACTATGGAGATTTTAGAAAGTTGTCGGATATCATGAAGAACAACCTATCGATTTCTACATTTTCGTATGTGTTTAATGATCCTGGCGTCTATGTATTCTGTGACAATGCAGATCAGAATGTCATGACAGTCATTAGGGTTCTAAACGCAACAGAAAATTGTCCCTCAACTGCATCATTTAAACCTATGACAAGTAGTAATCTAGTACTTCTCGGAATAACCAAGAACAATACGATATTGTTAACACCTGATTGGTTACTCGTTGGTGTACTTCTTGCAGGATTCTTTGTCTTCATCATTATCATGATTGCAGGAATTCACTTTTTCCGCACGCGTACTTGGAGAATCGCAGATAGAATCAAGCCAAACTATAGAAGATTGTTACCGTTGACTGTACTGGAAACAAAAGGTGTCGAGTACAGCGGAAAGAGACTATTTGCTACTACTGGAGTAGGAGGTTTCAATGGTGGAGTAATTGATGTGAATAGCCAGGATATTGTTGATTTGGAAGGTTTCAATGTTCGAGTATTCTATGATAAACTCAAACTACACAATGAAAATGTACAAGACGAATTGTCCAAACATCAAGAACAAGCCATGCAACTTTATGATCGAATTCGAGCTCAAACAGAGGCTATCCGCACAATGATGGACAAACGGCATGCAACAGATGGTCAATATCACAATGACTTAACAGCTCGTTTAACAGCATTAATTGGTCAAGTTGGTAAAGATGATGCAAACCAAGATGAGGTCTTGAGAAATATCGTAGATGAAATCAAGAAGGCACGACAAGATATTGAAAAAGATAAAACCAATCAAGATGAAAATATGACTGTCGAGTTGGCCAATGCAAAGAATCCAGAAAAGTTGAAGAAATCGTACAGAATGCAAGACGCGTTACGAGAAAAGATGACTGCTCTATGCGACAAGTTGTTAAATACATTGTCAGAAATACAAAATTTGAGCGATGAAGATAGTCAAGATGTTCAGAAACTAATCAACGATTTCAAACCAAGAATGGATACGCTTGTCGCTGAACTCAAACGATACAGGTTGGAGCAAATGGAACACATGGGTGAACGACCTGGTGATGGTATGAACTCTGACATGTTATCTGTATTGAAAGACTTTTTGTCAAAGACACTTTCAGATTTACTCAACCAAAAAGGCTTTGATCGCGTTAGTCGATATGAAGACGACGATAACAATATCGACATTGAAGAAGAAGATGAAGATTTCGAATCTGATATCAAGTCAACAAAATCACAACCGAAAGAGTACCAAACTACTACAACTCGTATTGCTGATGGTGTTATTAGCGATGACAGTGACGATG
>JAESGV010001109.1_pt1 | contig 11475 bp, 14 predicted proteins | sample 9269781 | NCBI WGS metagenome assembly JAESGV01 (sample SAMN15741586, study PRJNA653496) | algae metagenome | isolation source: Tildeniella torsiva UHER 1998/13D and co-occurring heterotrophs from... | place: Slovakia: Slovak Paradise National Park, Hrabusice, Kosice Region | collected 2000-01-01 | reverse complement strand
TACTGTTACGAAAAGTGGGTTATCTGAAAAGTGAAATGCTTGCTGTGATCCAACAAAGAGGACAACATGGGTAACGTACCACGTACTGCAGCTGCGTATGATCTTACTGGGAAACTAGCTATCGTAACTGGTGCGAGTAGTGGATTAGGTTTAGCAACAGCAAAAAAATTACTTGCGAGAAATGCACGTGTTATTTGCACGGTACGAGACGAAAAGAAGGGAGTGGATACGCTCAACAAATTAAACAATAACAATGCCGAGTATATGGTTCTAGAGATGGACTCGTTTGACTCTGTTAAAAGATTTGCAGATGACTTTAATAACAAGTATTCACAACTAAATATTTTGGTGAACAATGCAGGTGTTGCATTCTTGCCAAAGTTCGAAAAGACGATCGATGGTTACGAGAGAACAGTATGCATATTTTTGCGTTCTAATATATAGTATCAAGTGAATTATTTATCACAACACTACCTAACAACGTTATTACTCCAACAACTCATAGAATCAGAGGGGAAATCAAATATTGTCAACGTATCATCACCACTGTACAAAGTGGCAAAAGACGAGAAGGTTTTACACGAGCAGTGGAACGATGAGGCAAAATACCAAATTGCTCATGCGTATGGGTATTCCAAGCTAGCACTGATGATGGATTCATACCAGCTAAACAAGAATTTAATTCAACAAAACCTTTCTGATCAAGTATCCATTAATTGCGTAAATCCAGGAGGAGTAGATAGCCAAATCTTTAGAAACTTGGGAACAAGAGCAGGTTGGTTCTTGAGCATTCTCAAAATGGCTGGTCAATTGAAGGATGCTGAAGCAGCTGCTGAATACATTATTAACGTTTGTCAGGAACCCAAATCAGGAGGCTATTATGATGAATGGACAAGACGAGAATTAGATGCTGTAATCCCAAAGTATAATTTAGCGAGAGCACATGAACTGTGGAATCAAGCTGAGCTAGTAACAAACAAATAACACTTATGCATTAATAGTTCTTGCTCTGGATGCTTCTGTTTCATAAAAAAGCGCGTTACGAACAAGATGAAATTGACAGGTGGCAAGTTCATGATAGATGACATTTGACTCGTCAACCGAAACATAAACTTGCAAACACATGAAGAGCATCATCGTGGTCGCCCTGCTTGTCGCAATCCTTGGCTTCATCTTCGCACAACAAGCAGCTGTTGCAGAGAAGAAGGCCGTAACTAAGCCAGTCGACAGACAAAGCCCAGTCAGATGTTTCTTGCGCAGACGTATTACTCCTGCACAAGAAAAGACCGAAACAAAGAAGGTCGCAAACATCTTCAACAGATTACTTAAGAAGGCCGATAAGGAGTCTGCTATTGCCAAACTCCCAGCCAGAACCCAAGTCAAAATCGCCAAGGCTAAGCTCGAAAATAGAGAAACCATCCTCAAGAACATCTTGAAGAAGGTCACCGTTGCATCAAGCAAGGATGATGAAGAAAAGAAGACTCTCAAAACACTATTGAGAGAATTCGCCGCCAAGGACTTACTCAAGGCACACGTTCAACTCAAGAAGTTGAAGGCTGCCAGAATCGCCAAGAAGGGAACCAGCAAGGGTAGCAGACGCGGAAGCAGACGTGGATCTCGCAAGGGAACCATGAAGCCAGCCGTCGTTGCCAAGGCACTCGCTGACTCTGAATTTTTGGGAAGCCTCGGACAAGACCTCGCCGAAAATTAAATAATTTAACATTATGCCAAAACTATTTGCTGTTGCGTCGTCATGTCCAAGTGGTAGTGGTTTTGTCTCCCTTTTGCATTTGCCATTCACAATGACAGCAATACAACCGACCTATTTTAAGCACTTCCAAGCCAAACAAAAATATGAGACTTGTAGATTATGTGTTTCTCAGCAAGATATTACCAGAGTCGTACGACGTAAAACGACAAACACACGATTTGGTTATGTTCCTAAAAGACAATTGGAAAGGTGTAAAAGTGAAAGATCGAATGTACCATTTGCGAACCTATAAGCAGTGTTTTGTTGCACGTAAAATGACCACATGGCTGAGTAACCATTTTACGGTGGAACGTAAAATCGCAGTGCGAATAGGACTATTTTTGCAAGAGAAGGGATACATAGAACATGTATGCCAAGACCACGTGCGTAACTATTTTATGGCTAACTTTTTAGTGGTTTAAAGATGAGTATTTATTTTTCCGATGGCTAGATGTAGACGATGATGAAATGCAGTTGATTACCTCGCCTGGAACTTCTTCACTGGGATCGCATACTCGTTACGCATACGTAATGGAGATAACTGGTATCACCACAGATGTCGCGCCAGTAAAAGACAAAAAATCCAAAACACAAAAACTGATTATCCCATATTGCAAAGTAGTAATTGGAGACGAGATTATAACAACAGATGCTAAGGCTTCGCACACATTTATTCATGTCGTTAGTGTTCCAACAAATTGTTCTATAGCTGTATTAAATGAGGCAATGGTAAATGGGCTTTACGAGTTATTAACAACTCTTTAGATTGATTCTCATGAGGAGGATCTTATTGGATACGTGTATATGCGTATCGAGAAAGATGGAGAAGGTGAATTCTCAGCACCAATTGTTCAAAATTCGTTAATAGTAGGTCAATTGAAATTTGTATATAATATTCGATCCATTCTTGAGCGGTCAGTATATGATCCTCAGGTTCTCCTCGATGAGATTTTCAATCTTAAAGAAGCAAAAAAAAACGCAGACGAAGAGCTTTCGTTTCAAAAAATTCGAAATGCAGAGTTGTTTGAAAGAATATGTGCACTAGAAAGAAGTGAAGAAGCACTAAAAGAAGAGCGCAAAACTCAAACAGAACAACTTATTGACTTGATGACTAAATTCCAACTAGATACAGATGCATTACTCGATCTCGAAAACGTCGAAGAAACAGACACCGAACAACTCATGGTACTGTTCCAACTTCAAAAAGAAGCCATTTCGATTCTCGCAAAAGAGAAGAAAGAAGTAATCGAATACATTAAACAATTATAATTTATCCAAGTTCAACAGTCCAATCAAAATCCTTGTACATGTCTGCAAACGCTAACATTTGTTTTCTGTCTGCTTCCTCTCCATGTGATTTCAAACTTTTTACCGCATTTCCAGGAAGTTTCAACATTCCACTCACAATTTCTTTTCCAAATTGGAAAGAAAACTTGTTTTCATTTTCAATGATGTGAGCAAAACCTTTTCCACTAAGTGCAAATTCTACGTAAAAGTATGGAAAACCACTCGGTACACTTCTCTTAATTCCTTTTCCTGTTGTATCGATCAACTTGGGATTATCACTCCACTCGCTTCCAGACTCTAAAATTGCTTTTTTAAAGTATGATGGCGCTTCTTGTCCAACGTGTATTGGAACTGGTATGCACTCTAAAAACGAATGAGATTCTTTTCGTAACGAGTATGGTGTCACTGTCTCCATAAAAACGACATCTTTGTTTTGTTTCAAATACATTTGTCGAATCGAGTTTTTAAATCGTTGTATCTCGTTCCATTCCGATTCATCTGTTCCATGTAGTGACGTTTGATGTTCTACTGTACAAATGATACAATGTCCAGGTACTAATGTTCCAAATGTTGGTACACTCAAGTATGTTTTATCTCCCAACGCAATGACCAAATGTTTCTTGAATTGTGAACCTTTGAAACAAAATTGACATGACTCCAACGCTGTTTGTTGTTTTTTGTATTCTTGAATCTGTGCACTCTTATTTGCAGCGTTTTTGCGATCGTCAGAGCGTTTTTGTCGCTTCTTGCTTTGCTTTTTACCTCCGCCTAGTAAATCTTGGCTCATCATGTCCATACCGTGACCATCATCAATATATTCTTCATATTGTGAACGTTTTGAGATACTTTTCGCTGTTTGTTTGTCAAACCCTTGAATACCGCCTTCTCGTGCTTCTAACACCAAATCTCGAAGATCGGCTCCTGATCCACGTTCATAATCTGATTTAATGATACGTTTGCCTTGGTTATCGTAATCGGAGATAGCAACAGTTTCTTTTTTATGTGGTTGTGATGATATTCCAAATGATTTCTTCATTGTTTCCAATTCGTTATTGAGAGCAGTAAAAGTGTCGGAATCTCCCATGAGTTGTGCTTTTAACGCTTTTGCTGCGAGTCGATTCATCTTTTCTTGAGCATCTGCGTCGATTGGTTCAATTGATTCACGTTCTGGAGTAGGTGCTGGCATGCGTGAGGCAATGACTGGTTTTTCTTGAACAGGAGGTGAAGATTCTCTATTGAATGAGATTTCACGTTCCGAAGATGGTTTCTTGAGCAACGGTTTTTCATCATCTTTTTTAGACCATTTCAAATCGTGTGAGTGATCAGGTCTTTTCATTTGTGGTCGTTCCATGTTCATAGCGTAATCCTTACTACGATGAGAATCTCGTCTATGCGATTTGGATGGTCGGATAACGACACCTTCAACTGATTTCTCCATTTCATCACGAGAAACGTTCCAATGCTCTTTGACGACATCATTCACAGATTTGCCTTCGTCAATTGCACGCTCTTTGGCACGTTGCAATGCACGTGCACGCCAACTAGCTCCACCGTCTCCAACCGTTGTTTTTGGTTTCTCTGCGACTTGCGCTGGCATACCTGTGCCTCCATTTTCAAAGTATGGATTTAATTCACGTGGTTTTGGCGCTTCTTCTTTTTTTTCTTCTTCGAGTTTGTTGTCGTACAACCTGCCAGCGAAAATTCCACCTTTTGGTGCTTGTGTCATCCAATCATCACGTTTGATGGTTGATGTTGGTTCTTCAGCGATTGGTTGTTGTGGTGCAGGTGTTGGTGTTCTTAATGTTGGTGTAGGATTGTATTGTGCATCTTGTAGACTGCGTAACTGTTCTGCGAGTTTTGCTTTTGCTAATTGACGCTCTCTTTCATCGTATTCGTCATCTTTTCTATCTCGTTTTCGCGAACGTTCGTCATCACTGTCGTCTCTATGCTTTGATCGATGTGATTTTTCTTTGTGCTCTTTGTGTCGTTTGCGACTTCGTTTGTCTTCGTCTGAATCGTCTTTTCTGTCTCTTTTAGACTTTTTATCTTTTACTACCAATCCTGCCAGCATGTTATGTTCACGCAATTGTTTGGTTGAAGCAAAACCTCAGTTGACGGCAGAGTTGTAATTTTATTAGGTACGTTTGTGGTATCAATGACTTCGTGGTTGCAAAAGTGACGAATGAACGCTTAGAGGGATAGATACTGAACAGTAAAACAGTTGTACTATAATAAAATTCTGGAATTTCAGGAAACCAAGTTGATTCCGTTTAGACGCATTGTAACAAATTTTGAGCCAATCAAATCAGTGATTCAACAAAGTCGCTTTTCGGTACAAGACCAGACAAACAGCACAAAGCTTTGCGCGAAACAATACTGTTAGCCGTTTCTAGTGCCTCCATTTTATTGGTTTTAAAAGCCTATATTTATTTATATGGTACGCAACATGATGGGGTTTTTGGCTAATACTTGTAGTCTAGTAATCGCAACCTTAACAACATGAACTTTGATCCAAACTCGTTCACGAATTTGATTTCGTCTCACCAATCGGCGTCACCACAACAAAACATGCAACAATTCGTACGTTTGTTCAAGTTCGTGTTTCGTCTAACGTTATAGGGTAATTATACCAACCAAAACCAGATGCAGCAGTCGCAGTTTAACATGACGCAAAACCAAAACCCTTTGACAAATAACATGAATAATAGTGTACAAGGCGGTAACAACAATTCGACAAACCCTCTATTTCAATCGTTAAACCTTCCGCCTCAACTTGTACAACAACAGCAACAACAAGTTGCACAAATACAACAACAACAACTATTACAGCAACAACAGCGTCGTAGTTACACACAACAACAAATACGAGAAGTACAGGGGTTGATTGAAAAGTGTTTAACGTTGTACTTGACAAAAGATGAAGTTATCGGTCACCTCAACAACGTTGAGCCCTACGTCATCAAACTAGGTATGTATTTTTTACAAACATATTTATTTTCAGTTTGGCTCAAGTTGGAGGAACAAAATCCAGAATTCTTTCACTCGTATAATATTAGGTTACAAATCAAGTCGCAAATCGACATGTTTAACACACTCGTTAAAGATCAAGCATCTTTGATGAGTCAACAACAACAGCAACAACAACAATTACAAGTAGGCGGAGCATCAACACCAAGTGGATCGTCAACGTCACCTCTACGGCAAACACCAACGAACCCAATGCCAACAAATAGTTCCCAAGGTCAGGGTGGTCCATTAGGTGCAAACCCTTCGCTTAATATTTATAACTTGTTGGTAAATAACGGAGGACAAAATAATCCACAACAGGCTACGAGTATGCGTACCGGTAATCCTTCGCCATTCCAAAACCCGAACATGTACCAAAACCCACTACAAAACGTTAATCAGTATCAGTCACAACTACTTGGTAATCAACGGTTAGGGTCACTTGGTAATAACATGGGTGGCGGCCAACTAGGCCAACAACGTATGGGTGGAGGAATGGGCGCCGGTGATATGTCATATTTATTGATGGGCGGAAACGGTGGTGATTTGTCATCGCTACTACAACAAAATCAAAATCAAAATCAGTACCAAGGACAACAGATGGGCGGAAACCTGTTTTCACAGTATGGAAACAATCAACAACAAGACCAATTGTCCATGTTACTGCAACAAAATAATCCACCGCAGCAGAACCAATATGGACAATTTACAGGTCCAGGTGGGGGAGGAATGAACGGTAGCATAGAGCAACAATCATTGAACATGTTGCAACAACAACTTGGAAATACAGGTACAGGGTACAGTCAACTACAAAACTTCCAGTTCCCACCGAACACTGGCAATCTTGGCATGATGAACATGAATCAAAATAACAAACCACAGCAGAACAATGGACTTGGTCTATTGAACGGTATGAATGGTATGGGTATGAATGCACTTCTAGAGGACACAGATAATTATGGTTTGGAATCAAACTTTGGAGATAACACAGGATTTTTGAATGAAATAGAAGGTGACAATACCTTCTCAAGCCAATCAGGAGAAGATGATGGATTCCCCAATGACCAATCATCGTACCAAATTCTGTGAAGAACTTGTTAACCACGTGTGTTAAAAAGTACTTTTATATAGGACAACACATTTGTGCTATTCGTGATCGTTCACGCGTGATCTGGAGACCGGCTCTCGCTCTGAAAGTCACTGCTGTGTACAATAAAATTTTAAATGTAGAACTCGTTGTGAGTGTTGCACCAGAATCAGTTTTAATGCTACACTGTCTTTGAGACCATAATCCTCACGGCGTTCAATTGACGTGCCTCTGTTCGTCTTTCCCGTACAGGTTAAACAGGACACAACGCCGAATGCCTTGGTATGTAGTGGTTGTCGTGTTAATATTTGAACAAAATTATTATGTCGTTTTTAACAAGTTATTATGGGACAAGAAAAGAGAACATTATAGTGAAATTGGAAGACCTCACATACTTATCATACGGTTTGCACTGTTACAGGAAAAATGTGACAAAATGGTATTGTAAATTGGTCATTATGGATGTTTCCACTTGGTGCGTGGACAACCTGCCATTTAAAAAGTTCGCAAACAAATGGGACAACTAAACTGTTGTTGGGGACGGCGATACCAGTCAATAGATGCACGACCTCGTAACACAACAACGCACTATCCTACAAAATACGTACCACCATTTACTTTAAAGTTACGACCAATTACGCAAAGTGCTTTGATATTTGATTTTGCTTCGTCGACATACGCTGAAGATTTACAAACGTTACATGAGAGATTATTGTATTTGGACCGTGAATCGAATATACCTCTGTGGGCAGTCAATTTTATTCACAGTACGAGTGCATTTAATATTCCACTTTCGAGTTATTTATCCAGCCTATGGGTAAAACAAAAAAGCCATGATATTGAACTCAAATTTGGTTCTAAAAATATTATCAAAGCGCATAAACTAGTATTAGAACATCGTTGCGCATACTTTCGCACAATGTTCAACTCTGGTATGCAAGAGTCAGGACAACGAGAGATAGAAATGGAAGAAGAGACATACGACTCCATGCTTCACTTAATAGAATATTTTTACACGGACAAGCTCAACACTCGGAGCGCAAACCTACTAGATCTGTAAAATGCATTATCGATACTAACTTCTATAGAATGCACGTTATAGATATCTATGCAGCAGAACATACTTTAATTTTGCAACAATGTGCGTTCCACTTGTACAAATTCCAACTTTCCTCATCAAATATACGTACAGTGTATGATTTCGCACTAGAACGCAACTTGAAAGAGTTGATAGCTGTTTGCGAATATTACATTATCCTAAACAATATCGACGCCAAGGAGCTAAAAGATTATGATCTTGCAGAGATGAAGTTACGACATCAACAGCTAACTTTGGCATCCTACGACGATCAAGATTTTTTAGCTTCAAGTAACGACGTAAACCAACGAGCCAGAATCAAAGTAAGTTTTTGCGGAATGCAAAGAGTTGGTAAAACAACTCTGCTGCACTGTCTTGCAGGAGAACCTTTTGAAAAGAATGATAGCTACTTGCAAACCATAGGAATAGAATTTAGTAGATATTCTAAAGCTTGTCAGATTTGGGATAACGCTGGTGACATGCGATTCAGATCTGTGAATCGAAGTTTCTTACGAGGTACAGATATTGTGTTTGCTTGTTTTAGTTTTGATAGTTTGGAGTCGTTCGAAAATGTTTGGTAAGTGCATACTTGATGTTTTACAAATTAGTGAAGAAGTACTTGTAAATGATGTTGCGCTTTGTGGTCAAGGTACCACAGTTATTCTTGTTGGTCTGAAACATGAACTAGAACATAAAGTCTCACGAGATGATGCGCTCAAGTTGGCAAAACAGTACAACTGTCCATACCATGAGATATCTGTCTTCACAGACGACAAACAAGTCGAATTCAGAAGACATTTCGACAATTGGATCCGACATCACAGCTTTGTTGAAGAAACAACTCTTGAAGTTGCACTAGATTAATTTTTAATCATATATTTGTACACGTAAATGTGGGATCTTTTGGAATGCCTTCACCCACTCTGTTCTATCATCTCTTTCTGTCGAAAAAGAAATCACATTTCCAGGTTCAAAATTTTCCACGTCTAATCCAATTGTCAAATTGAACAAGCTAGAATCTTCATTCTTTTCTAACACTACACCATTTGGTAATCCTAACACAACTTGACCTCCATCTAGTGGTATAATCTTTTTCGCTTTTGAACCAGGTCCTGACTCAAATAATACCATTGCTTTAGGATACAACGCAGTGTATCGTTTAGTCCATTTGATACCACTTTTTTTTAGCAAATATCCTTCGTACAATACAGGATCAAACACGATATCAACTAGTGACAATTGTGGAGCGAAAAACAAGTATGCATCTTCGATCATGTGTTCGTCATGAACGTGACGCATCACGTATCGATTCATCAGACGTTGTAAAAAGTCAACTGCGTCTGTTCGACTAATTTCACCATTCTTACTGATGAACGTAACTGCTTCCGAACAGATAAAACTTGGTTCATACGTACGTAACCTCCATTTCCTTGGTTTGATTTCAATTCCAACTTTTGGATCAAATAATCGTTTCGTCCAAACTTGTAATTGCCTCATAGATCGATCATTCATATCAATCGTCAAAAAATCATTTGATTTTTCACTCGATGTTAATTTTGGAGTAATTTTTTTTGGATTGGTAAAGAATAGAATTTCTGGTGTGAAATCGGTGAACTCTTCCGTTTCATGTTTGGAAATTGCTTTCAACTCTTCGAATAGTTTGATGCTTTCTTCTTTTTTGTTAATAAAGTAGCACTCGAATGCTTGTACAAATACTAGTTTGTGTAAATTGTGTACATCTGTTTCTGTCGCGTTTTTCATCTGTTCAAGTATAGAGATTTGATCACGTAAATCTTGTAGTGTTTTCATGTAATCTTCTGTACGATCTAGAGGACTACTTTCTGTTGACTTGTAGAAATTAATTGGATTGAATGGAAGTGTTGGGAACGATGGGAAAAAGTGGAGTCCAAGACGATACGCATCTGATGCTTCTATGAATTTACATTGTCCAAATAGTGCACGACCATAACCTATTACTATGGATTGTTATTTGAACGCGAAAAGACGTACCTACTAACCTTGCGAGTGAGTCAATTGAGTTGACATCAGATCGAGCAAGACACATGAGTAATTGGTACCCTTCTTGATATGCCAATTCTGATTGCTCCCATAGTCCAAGTCTGATATAACGGTCACCTAATCGTACCAACTCGAGTAACTCTTCTACAGCCAAGTCGTAAGCTAATTGTACTCGTTCGAGTGGAAATCTGAGCTTCAGAACGCGTTTCTGAAGAGCTTCTGCGTCATCACGCTCAGAGTCGTCTAACTGATCTTTTTTGAACGCTTCATCGATGTACTGAACACATTTCATAGCGAGTGGGTTCCTATACTGTTAAATGTGGAAAGAAGCGTACATTGATAGCATAATAGCGTGTCGACCACCCATATTGTTTCGTGTAAGGTATGTGATGGTTGTATCGTACACGTAATACATTAAATCGTACTGTTCTCGTGCATGAAGTAATCTTAAAGATGGTGTTTCCAGTACCAAGTCTGATATTTCTTTTAGTAGACCCACTACGCCCATTTTAACAGATATTAGCGATGTTTTTTCTGTTTCTTGGTGTACGTATGTATCTAGTAAAGATAAAACTTGTCTTCGCGTTTCTTGTTCTTCTGCAAATCGCTGTTTCCTAGAACCAATAGGACTAACGTGGATTGGTGTAGTTCTGCTCATTGTTTTTCTGCGAAGCGTCACTGCTTTGATGTATGACGAACGGAGGGTAAAGAAGACATTATTTCTGGTTGTCTTTTAGGAGATGGTGAAAAAGCAAGAATAGGCGATCATGTGTAAACTAAACAGAGAAAATACCCTTTATATTATCCCAAAAATTGGTTGCTTATAGTTTTACTCCTTGTCTCTTTCTTGGTTGTTGTGCTACTTCTCTTTGTTGTACAAGTGGTGTTTCCAAGTCCAAGTTTAGACGTTTATATTCTGTAGCTTCGCGTCTCTTTTGTTCAAGGTATTGTAGTTGTGGTCTATTTGGATGCTCCAACTCTGGTGTCCATGGTTTGTATGGGTCACGCTTCATCTTTTTAAGTAACAAGAAGAAGCCATATAATAGAGCTTCTGCTGTTGGTGGACATCCTGGTACGTACACGTCAACAGGAATGATTTGGTCGCAGCCACGAACAACTGCATACGAGTAATGGTAATATCCACCTCCGTTTGCGCAACTTCCCATACTGACTACCCATCTTGGTTCAGCCATTTGATCGTATACTTTTCTCAAGGCTGGAGCCATTTTGTTTGTTAAAGTACCGGCA
>JAESGV010001108.1_pt1 | contig 11476 bp, 11 predicted proteins | sample 9269781 | NCBI WGS metagenome assembly JAESGV01 (sample SAMN15741586, study PRJNA653496) | algae metagenome | isolation source: Tildeniella torsiva UHER 1998/13D and co-occurring heterotrophs from... | place: Slovakia: Slovak Paradise National Park, Hrabusice, Kosice Region | collected 2000-01-01 | reverse complement strand
CAACAATGCCAATTTGTAGTAGACCATAAAATATGTCGGTCTCAAGTCTACAGCGCGTTTTATGACTTGCAGAGCTCTCTTGCAGTTCTTTAAGGATCTCTCTGCATCGAATTCGTCAATAATTTCTCTGAATAGTTGGTCGCTATATTCAACGCTGAGAGAACCTGAGTTCATGGTGTGTGAAAAGTGGTAGAAACGAGTTGGAGGTACTGGTGTGTTGTGTTGTTGGGCTTTTTGGAGGATTGATTGATGGTTGACAAACTACGATACTGACGAGCTATCTCTAGCACGCATCAACAGAATAGGCGAGTTCAGACTTGTAAGGTATGAAAGCGGGAATGGTAACTGAAGCTCCATAGCTTTACAGAAATGCAGTGGGGAAGCTAAATCATGAACAACATGTCATGGTTGTAAAGAGCTCAAACAACTCATGGCGGGCTTGTGGAATAGTGTGGACATAGTTTTTCACGATGATGTTGGAGTACGACCACATTCGACACTAGATTTGCATTCCATGCTTAAAACTAGATACAACAAACCTAATAGAACGTATATCGCAGGTTACGGTAACAAAACTATTCACGTTCATGAACTGTCCAACGCTGAAGAACCTCGTAGAATTGAAGTAGAAAATGCAAGTGTTAGAGCCATGGTATTTATAAATTCTCATCGGCTAGTCGTCGCAGTAGATACAATAGAAATATCCGAACTACGAGTATACAACACAGAAACACAAAAATGCATCAAAACAAAAAATCTAGAGAACACAAGAGTTTTATGTTTGTTGAGTGTGCGACACCATGCAATATTTTATAACAGAGACACTATTGGTGTTTGGAATACACAAACTGATACGTTTGAGCAAACAAGTGTAGGTGTTGTGGATATAGGAATACTAGACGAGAATCACTTTATTTCATGTCACTTGCGATCTGGAATGAAACTATGGAGCATATCGCCACTCACTTGTATTGACGTACTCAACGATTGTACACCCTTATCAATGGATTGTTATCGAGGACAACTTTTTTACTTGAATAATAGTTGGATAGAACAGATGGATATAGAAACACGTCAAACAACAATCCTTATGCACGTGAACGCAGATAACTCATTCACAACAAAGAGGATTGACAACAACATTGTTTTGGTTTTGCGAGATCCAGAAAGGTACAAGTACACCTGTTGGATTTATGATTTGGAAACAAAGGGGATAGTAATGGATAAAGCATTTCGTCCCAAATCGACAACATACAAACAATTTGTTTCGAAAGACTTCTTGCTCGTGTATTATAACAAGAATGGAAAGATAAAAGTATTCGATGTGAGACGTAGAGAAGAAGTGTACGATATTCCAGGAGAGTACCAGCCAAACCAAGCAGACTTGGCGATTTGGTGACATTCAAATAGTTTGTCAAAAATAGTCCCCAAAATATTTTTAGATTTTCAAAAACATGAACAAGCAAGGCACAACCAACGAAGACTTTAGCTTCAACACCAAGAAAGATAGATCCAACAAATTGGGTGAGAAGATTGTAACTGATTCAGACTTGAAGAATCCAACTACATTGAATTCTAAAGAGATCCCATTCTCAAAAAGAAAATAGTAATAAAACTAATTTATATCAGCAAAACGCGATGAATGGCAGTAGAGTGTTACCTAATAGTAAACAACTTGTCAGTTGCTACAAATTCAAGTAACTGGACAGCCAATAAATTATCGTTACAAAACTAACAACACCATAACACGAACATGAACACTGTAGACATCATAACTTCAGATTATAGGCGTACGGTCCCACATTCAACATATACTTTACGTACAATGCTGAAACAAAGTATGAAGCGAGAATGCTTTTTTATCGCGGTTTACGGCCACAAGAAAATATACATTTACGATTTCCACAACAAGGAAACGACACGAACGCTCGAATTTTCTGAAGAGGAAACTATACAAGCGATAACGATGGTAAATAGTCATGAATTAGTGGTTGCACAAGATGGATCTCTGATACTCTATAATACCATTACAAATACGCGCATCAGAGAAGCGAAAATTGGATTCACAGTTACTGGAATGTGCACAGCTGGAGACAATGTTATTTTCTATGGAGCACAGTTCGGTGTTTGGAACACAAAGACTGGTGAGTGTCAACTCCAAGAGAATGCATGGCAAGTTGTAGAAATGTGGCCAGTAGGCGAAAATCGATTCTTAATGAGTTATATAAACAACCCATTCGAACTGTGGAGTATATCTCCACTCTACTGCATAAGCAGTCACAAAACAGCAGCGCGTGTTCTGTCAGCAGATATGTGGAGACAAAAGATCATATTCCACATGTCGTCGTGCATTTATCTAATAGATCCTGATACACTTGAGAGAACTGAGTACATGAAAACTCCCCATGTCAAGGAGAGTGTTTACACAAAAGTTATTGACGACAAGGTTCTGTTGGTGACGTATAGCTATCAAGATTATGAATCAGAGACTGCTGTATCTATTTATAATCTAATAACTAGACAAATACATGAAAGTAAAGCGTTTCTTCCAGAGTCTACAACGTACAAGCCTTTTGCAAAGAAAGATTCGTTAGTGGTGTACTGTGAGCCAAAAGATGGTGGAATTCAAGTGTATGATATTCACAACAAGAGTATATTGCGAACTATAAAAGAAGCAGAGTATCAGCCAGAGAATGTCGATGTAGCTGTTTGGTAAAAGTTGTAATCGTAAAATTAATGCAATGCGGAGCATCTTATCAGTCTCTACACGAGTTGGTATCTATTGTCACACATGATGGAAATTCGTACTGCAACACGTCCGAGTTGGTTTCCAAGTTCCAACAACACATTCGGCACAGTGAAGTACCAAAAACTTATATCGCCTGTTTTCAAGGCAATACAATCTGCATTTATGATCTTTCCACTGATACCGTACATTCAATACCTAATATTTCTCTGGGAAAAGGAATAGCCTTTCTTAACCAACATCAGCTGGTTGCACAGTGTGGAAATGTTCTCAATGTTTGGGATATGAAACTTGCCAAGTTTGTTAATTCGCACAAAATTGATATGGACGAATGTTATAGATTGGTAACCATGTGTGGCCGATTAGTTATCATTCAAGGTGAAATGTATAGAGTCGGCCTATGGAACACAGAAACAGACAATTATCGAACGCTAATTTACAGCATAACAAACGATATACAACCTATTAACAACGACAAGTTTGTGACTTGTCATAGTCATGGTCTCATACGAGTTTGGAGCATCGATACACTAACAACAGTACAATCGATCAAACTAGTTGAACATACGTGGGGATTCTCCTGTGATTATTGGAAGAATGAATACCTAGTGGTAGGTAGCAGAAAGGGTATACAAATTTTAGATCTCATTTCAGAAAATGTTGTTGATACCATGTTACAAGTTTCGATTTCGTATATTCGAGTTATAGGGGAGTTAGCGATCGTAGTGTACGACGATGATCAAGAAATTAGTTACTGTAATATTTGTAACTTGATAACTAGGGAACTTGTAGTGGAAAAACTATTTAAAGCTACCGCGTTTGTACCGTTTGTAGTGAAGGGTACTCTTTTGATCTACTATGAAGAGGACTGTATCAGCGTGTTCGATGTATCTGTCATGAAAAAGGTACGTGAGATTCACGGAGAGTTTGTTACAGGCGTTGATTTGACTGTATGGTAGTTTCAAATGGCCATGCTCAAGCATGTTTATTCAAACTTGCACAAGCTGAAGCAGTATTCTACATATTCCAAGATCGTTCCAAATGATCTCAGTAAATAATAAATCGTATCTCTTCGAACGTGGTAGACAATAGTGGTAACTTGTCGTCTAGTGTGATGTACATGATCTCTTCTGGAATCTCTTTTTTGCGACACTTTCTTGGTTCTTTATCTAGCGTAACATCTTGGATTCTTCGTTTCAAAGTTGGTGAACTAGCAACTTGTTCTTTGTTTGTTACAAAATCGAAAACTGAAACTAGCTCTGTATGATGAGAATTATCTCCATTTTGAACTTCTGGTGCGACTTGTTCTTCATGGACTTGCTCTTCCTGTATCGATTCTGTTGAGATTTTAGATCTTGCTTTTCGTGATGGTAACGATCGTTTGATGGGTTCTTCTTCGACGATTGGAACTTCCTTTTCTTTTCGCGGTTGTTTTGGTTCTTTTTTCACTTTCTTAGTTTGTGCGCGTGGTGTCTTCTTAATAGGTGTATCTGCAGTTCTTTTCCACGTAGATCGTTCGTTGCGATTTCGTTCGATGATGGCAGCGACATCTTTAACTTTTTTGTACTCTTCCATGAACTTTTTGTTGTCGCGAATGTGATGCTCGTAGTGATGGCGTAGTTGGTTATCTGCAAAGTGTCCATCGTAGTACGCTTTCGCAATATCTGCCATGTTGACTGTTGTTCCATGCGAGTGCGACTCTACGTAGTACTGAAGCTCAATGTTGTGATCGCGAGTCCATTTATGGCCTTTGCGTGCAAGAGTGACGCGCTTGTAGTGCTGAAATACACTCTTGTATGGAAGTTTTGGATTGACAGCATTGGCGATTGTCTTCCAGTCTGGTGATTTGCCTTTTGAAGTGTACTTCGCAATGGCTGTTCTCAATCGCTCCTCTTCTGCGTCTGTAAATAAATGTCTTGGCTTTCGTTGCCTAGTTTTTCCTTGCTTTGTTTGTTTCTTTGGTTTTTTTACTTGTTCGAACTCGTCATCTGTACTCTCGACACTGTGGTCACTTTGAGACTCGAGGTCATCACATTGATAGTCATCGTCGGATGTGTCCATTGTGATCTAAAATAAGCGACTTTTAAATGCATTCTTGGTTGACATGACGGTTGTAAATAATGACAATTCATCGCATAGTATTAGTATGTTGAACGCATAGTAAATATCAACTACGAAAGCAGTATTCAAGTTTATGAAATTTATTTTGCAATTTTGAAAATGTTTAATGCTTACAGATACTTACTTTAAAAATAAACAAACGATGGTAGAAGGTTATGTGTTTTGTTGTCTAGTTCCCGTTGAACAATAGTTCATCACGCTTGTGTTTTGCTGTCATTTTTTGTAATTTCAGACAACCGTTCACAACAAGCAATCGCAATGAAGACCTGATGGATTTATCGATTACAGTCGCTTTGTTTGCTTTTTACATACAAGATATTTGTTCATCAACGTCATAGACTTTCGTAGGGAATAAACGAGCACGCATTGATTCAATCACGCGTTTGGTACTTACAGTTATACATTTTCAACTTGACGCAAACGAAGTCGTGGTTCTTATCACACCAACCCATAATCCCACACAAATAATTTGTTACACACACAACCAACTTCTTGAAACTATGTCAGTACCCCAAAAGGTATAATGAATAACATCGTTTCGTTATCTGACGTCGACATCATTGTCGCACCAAGCAACACCGACGCATTGTGCGTCCCCAAGCAACAACCCACTACAGAGCTTGAACTACTAGACAAGCTCACCAAAGGCGCAATTATCTCTGGCTGCGCAGCATCGTGTGCATATGCCTGCTACTTCTACCTTCCAGTCATTGCATTCCAGACTGGATATCATGGTAGTCTACTTGTATCAAGCTACTTAGCTCCAAATGCTTCATCATTGACATACTATATGGTCATTCTTCCCAAGGCTGTACACATTGGTACGTACTGCTATTCATCACCTGTAGTTGCATCTGCAGTGCAAACAATTTCAACGGTTACTGGTGCTGCAATCGGTATCTCAATCGTACAGTTGTATGAGTTGATCAAGAAGGTGGTACAGAAACCATGTATCATCAAACAGACGATTGAAAAGGTCTGTCAAGCTGTTAAGAAATTCTTGTCTAGAATGTACTGGACTGCCAGTACAATTAATGCCTGATATCGAGGCACATGTAAATACGTAAATAAAAATTAATTGTTTTGCATCATATGCTTTTGTTCTTTAAAAATTGTAATTCTCACTTTTGAAGACAAGCGACATGAGCACACCGGCATAGGTGCTAGCATAAGACTACGTATGGATGGCTCATAGAGCCTCAAGCGCCAGCGTAACATAACTGTTGCATCGGCTGCGGGTGGTTTGGTTACCCACTTACGCTCTTCCATAAAAAGAAACGATAACAACAATTAACACAGAACATGGGCATACAGAAACAAGGTAAAAGACCACTAGTAGGATGGAAAAACGTTGCACAATGTAAAGATTACGTCGTCGAGCACGGTACTATACAATTTATAAACGCATGGAGAAAGTGGAGAGATAAAGATGGAGATGAGTTTCTGTGGGGAGATGAGGTAGGTATTTTGGATCAAATAACACACAACAGATAGAATACATGATGATCAAACTAGATAGACAAAATAGTCGTGTAGCATTGAATTTGAACGCAGAAAAGTTACTTGTAGAGTTAACACAAGAGTATGTGCTGCGAAAAACACTGACAAATACAGAAGCGTGCAAGATAACACAGCTGGAAGATGGGTACCAGAATTCACAAAATTCCAATTGGAAAGTACACCATATAGTCCGTACACAATTGATCAATTAGCAACTGTCGAACAAAATATGAAGAATCGAAGATTATTCGCACAACAAAAGATGCACGATGATGAATCGATTGTCACTATTACCAGTTTTCCATTACTAGGAGTGGGAAGGCCATACTATCCACCAATTGAAAACATGTCATTCACAGAAAGTCGTTTTGTTCCTGATAACGTGATGGGAACTCACCCAAGAAACGCACTTATGAGTTGTCACATACGAGAACGAAGAGGATCTAACATTTGCATTGAAGCACCACTCTTTGTAGATGTAAATACTAATCTCAGTGTGGGGATAACTTGTCCTGTTGCCAAGAAAATTATCAACTACAAGGAATTGAAACAGTATGTCAATTGTTTCTGGATTAACTGTGGTAGCAAAGTTACGTGTGAATCAAACAATGAATTAGTTGTATTGGGATCGCGATCACGTTCGACAAGTAATGAAAGACCACAAATATATATGGATGGAGAAACGTTTGATAGTGGTTGCTGTTGTCTCCAAATCACACAACAATGTACCAACATGAAAGAGGCAAGATATTTGTATGACCAATTAGCCATTCTTTCTCCGATCATGTTAGCGCTAACTGCTGCTACGCCTATATTCAAAGGACTATTAACTGATTATGACGTTCGATGGCCAATCTTACGCGATTGTGTTGACGATAGACAACCACACGAAAATATTTCGAAAACACGGTACGATACAATTAGCACATTCATTAGCGAAAGAACAGAAGAGTACTGTGATATTCAAATAGAAATAAACAAACGTGTGAAACAAATATTAGTTCAGGAAAAAGTAGATGAGATGCTATCTAGACATATATCGCATCTTTTCATTCGTGATCCACTAGTAATCTACTTGGACTTTTCACACGTTGATGATACTGCTGAAATGGATCACTTTAAAAATATACAATCGACTAATTGGAATAATGTACGATTTAAACCACCATCAGTAGATGGATCACTTGGTTGGAGAGTAGAGTTTCATGTTATGGAAGTTTCGATGAGTGATTTCAAGAATGCTGCATTTGTTATATTTGTAGTGTTACTATCACGAGCCATTTTGTTTTTTGATTTAAATTTTTACATGCCTCTCTCCATGGTGGACCGTAACTTTGAGTTGGCGTACAAAAGAGATGCTGTTTTGAAAGAAGAATTTTCATTTAGAAAAGATTTGAGAAATGGCACAAGTGAACTGATAAATACAAGTGTAGACGAGTTGATCAATGGTAAAGAGGGTAAAATAGAAGGGTTATTACCTATTATATATTTGTATTTGGACGCTGTTGAGATACACGACAAAGAGAAGCTAAGAACGTATTTGACACTGGTATCAAACAGAGCTTCAGGAAAAGTTCAAACAACAGCAGCGTTTTTGCGCTCTATTGTTACCAATCATGCTGATTACAGACAAGACAGTGTCGTTTCTGAGCAAATAGCTTTTGATTTGATACATGTAACTGATTGTATCGGAAAAGGCGAGGTCCAGCCTGCCCAATTATTTAATCAAAATTCAGGTAGTGTATAAAACGACCGTGATGCATTATAAATCGAGTGTAAATAATTTAATGAGCGACGCAAAGGTAATCTGACCAGTATTTTCTTCGTCAATTACACTAATTAACTCTTTTAACTCTTCTTCTGATTTAGGCTGTCCTAATTGTTGAAACATTAAACCTAGCTCCTCTGAGTCGATCGATCCAGACTTATCTTTGTCCAACAAGTCGAAAATACGCTGCACTTTTGCTAGCAGCTGCTCACTAACAGCAGCTGACATTAATTATTTTCCTCACTGTGTCAACCGGTAGGAGTTCCTCAGGTTTTCAGATGCTCGGCTGGAATCATCCTGTCGCTTGTTTCAAAAATAGCACACGGATGATTAAAATTATTTTAGCAAACAAAGAAGCGAACAACACATGAGACCACCAGGAAAGAGACTTAACCCTGAAGACTATTGGTTTATCGATGGCACTGCGTATGATTTTTCTACGTTTAAACACCCTGGAGGTGATATTGCACTTGGATTAGTAAAAGGCAGAGATGCTACCGAATTATTTCGCTCGTATCATTCGTTTACCAACAATCATAAATATATTCTACGCAAGTACGAGGTGGAAAAGGATTTCGGACCCCAAATACTGAAAAAGAACTATGCATTTGAATCTGAATTTTATAATGAAGTCAGAGATCGGGTAAAAGCGGTTATTGATCAAATAGGCACAAAACACGCAGACACCCAGAGGTGGATACACATCTATGTTATGCTACTATCCGTGTTATTCACTGGTTACTATTTTGTACAGGGAGCTTGGTGGGCATTACCATTGTTTCCCATTTGCTACTGGATCTTAAATATTAACACGTTTCACGATGCTAGTCACTTTGCGCTTTCAAGTAACTGGAGGATAAACCATCGTAAGCAAATTGAAATGAAATTAACAATGTAGTTGTAACGCACTTGTTCCCAACACTATGTGGAAGCAATGCCTGGTACCATGAGCACGTTATTGGACATCACGTGTACACAAACATGCCCCACAAAGACCCAGATATGCATCATGCTCCGTTTGCTTGGAGAGTATCAGAAGTTACTCCTCACATATGGTACATGCGTCTACAAGTGACATATCTTCCTGTCATTTGGGGCATACTTGTATTTTACATGAGATTTATTGTTGATACTCTGATCAATCAAACAGGAAGCTATAACTTTATCAAAAACCACGAAATGAGTAGAAAAGACAAAATTACGAATGCACTAGTTAGTGTAATGACATTCACGACAATGTTCTTCTGGCCTGTACTTACTGACTTTTCTTTAGAAAAGAAGATAGCATTCTCTATCATACCATACGTAATCTACAGTTGGTGCTTTGGAATGGCCACCCAATTGAACCATACTACGCCTGAAACTATGGATATCGCAGCAGGAGCTGATTGGTACGAGCACCAGTGCCTCACAAGTCACACATTTGCTCCTCAATCTGTATTTTGGTTGATTATGACAGGAGGATTGAATCTGCAAGTTGAACATCATTTATTCCCAGGAGTTAATTCTTGGCACCTGATGAAAATCCAACCAATAGTTGAGGAATGCTGCAAAAAACACGGCATTCAGTACAACTTATCCAAAACAGCAACAGAAGGAGTTAGAAAGTATCTGAAACAGCTTTGGAGAGTTGGAAATATTAAATCTGCTTAGTCTATGATAGTTCGTCTTTACGTCCGTAAAAGCTCTTTGTAAGTTAAAATCGTAGTTGACAAATGTACAATAACTCCTACATGAACTCGCAGTTCTCCGACATAACAATCTTTCGCGACGCCCAGATCGATTTTATACCGCTTCTCAGCAAGCAACTACGACAAAACTTCGTGTATCTGCCACCAGACGTAAACAACCACGGAGTACTTCATTATATTGGGACTGATGGCTTTTCGCAACCATGGAAGAACCCATACTTGACTGGAAAAGTTAACGTACTCGCTGTGAAGGGACACTATTTAGTGTATGGAAGTGATGTTGCCTCCGTGAAGAGACAACTGGAGGTTATCGTCGGCAAACCTTCACCGAATGGGTTAGGATCCACCTCGGGTTCATACCCAAACTGTTATTTCACAATAGACCTGGGACCCTCTGTGTCACTAAGCATGTCGCATTACCAACTCTTTAGTTACTATTCGGGAGGTTCTCTACTGCTTCACTTCACAATTAAGGTGAGCAATGATAATACAAATTGGACTGAAGTCGCAAAACATGACATACAAAACACCAACAATAGTTATGACTTGAATTATAAAACAGAGATTAATCCGACGCTGTTCTCGTGTAACAGTACTGAATACTTTAGATACTTCAAGATTGAAGGACAATCGCAAATTGTTGTATCCAGCATCGAACTGTATGGATACTTGCGGAGAAGGAAACCTCAGTTTGAAAAGGTACATAACGAATGCGATGATGTTGTATATTAAAACTGCGAGTTACACGCCATAAAGCTTTGTATTTCAGTAGGTATGTCGCGCCTGGTACTGCTCGAAAAATCAACGCATGAAATATAATGTAATTGTTTGATTTAATATTTTGCATGTTGTTATTCACAATAATTGTCTTCCCAAGTGTATAATGTATCCACTACATTATAAAAAGAATTCCAAAGAATGATACAAACGCAGTACCAACAACTGCTTGAAGTAAGCGAAACGATCCACTTGCTTCTGTGACTGCCATCAATGAAGTGACACCAAAATCCATCTTTGCGCTACAAGCGCATATACAGAGTAGTATTACTAAGAGATAAACAATGTTACTATTTTGCATTTTGTTTTTCAGCTGAACTCCAACAAAGAAGACTTAAAACAGCTCGAAAGAAGCGATTTGCCATTGTTGGGGAGAGAGAATAAAAATAAATGGGAAGAAATAGCTCCAATACTCAGTTATGGCCTTTGCCGAATTTGTAGAACTGTAGTGTAATGAAATACTTGTTTGGTAGTTACATACTGAACAAAATCAGTAAGATTTTGATAGCTAGGTTTACCGTTGTTATGTAGCTTTCCTTGCAACTGGTTCAATAAACAAACGAATAATGTCTAACAAGACATGCTAGCTCTATGCGTGTAACGCTTTACTGTTTCTAGGTGTCGTAAATAAAAACGAGCATGTTTCTAAAGATGGGCATGTCGTCAATCAGACCGAGGAGTCAAACCAAGGACAGGTGATTCGCAAGTGAACACAACAAGTTTAGATCAACAAGAAATGAGTTTAGGTGCAATCGGTACTCGTGATAAGGCTGTTAAGTTCTCAAAGCCTCCAGAAGTTGCTGAATACACTTTTGAAAAGATGATGACCAACATTGGCGTCTCTATCGCAGAGCTATCTAAGAATCACAGAAT
>JAESGV010001107.1_pt1 | contig 11477 bp, 13 predicted proteins | sample 9269781 | NCBI WGS metagenome assembly JAESGV01 (sample SAMN15741586, study PRJNA653496) | algae metagenome | isolation source: Tildeniella torsiva UHER 1998/13D and co-occurring heterotrophs from... | place: Slovakia: Slovak Paradise National Park, Hrabusice, Kosice Region | collected 2000-01-01 | reverse complement strand
ATTAACCAAATGGCAGACTTGGAAGATGATGCAGTCGATAACGATGATGACGATATGGACGATGGAGAAGGTGCAACTTCTATTACACTTTTCGAAGATAACATCACCGATGAGAATGTCAAAGAACAAGGTCGTAAGAGTTTGAAAAAACTCAACGCTACTACAGCAACCAAACTACGTCCATTGCCATTATATTCAATGCTCTCACCAAGTGATCAACTTAAAGTTTTCGAACCTGCTACTGCTGGTACACGACTTTGCGTCATTGCAACAAATGTTGCAGAAACTAGTTTGACCATTCCAGGAGTTCGTTACGTACTCGACACTGGTCGTGTGAAAGAAAAAGTTTTCGATAGGACAACTGGTGTTTCTCGATTTGTAATTGGATGGACATCACAAGCAAGTGCAGACCAAAGAGCGGGTCGTGCTGGACGTACTGGACCAGGTCACTGTTATCGATTGTACAGCAGTGCTGTATTTGATCAACAATTCCAAAAGTTCACCGATCCTGACATTTTGAGAACACCAGTCGATGGCGTTGTATTGCAAATGAAATCACTAGGTATTGGAGATGTTGCAAGATTCCCATTCCCCACTCCACCAGATCGTGGTGGTTTGGAATCGGCTGTTCGATCTTTGACACATATTGGTGCATTGAGTGTTCCTACAACTACTCGCGGAACACTGGAAGATGCGGAAGATTATCGCTCAACTATTATCACAGACGTTGGAAGATCGATGAATCAATTCCCGTTGAATCCAAGATACGCGAAAATGTTACTCATGGCAACACAGGAACCTGCCGTTCTTCCCCATGTAATTGCAATTGTTGCCGCACTTACTGTAAAACAAATGTTTTTACATGACAGTCAAATGAACGCAATGAAGCAAAAAGAAGAAGAGAAAGACGAAGAAGAGATTGAAAAGGAGACCAAGGTCAAGAAAGCAGTTGTTAACGCCAAGAAACAATGGGTTAGCGAAACAAGTGACGTATTATCCATGTTACGCGCTGTTGGAGCATACGAATTTGCCAATGAAGATGATCACAGTGACTTTTGCAAGAGAAACATGTTACACGAGAAGAACATGAAAGAAGTGAAAGCATTACATCACCAACTTGCCAAACTAGTCGCTGCTTACATGAAAGATAAAACAAATGAAGATAGTGGTGCTGGAGATAACGCAGAAGAGTATGAGGCACTAGATCAAATTACAACGGACGAGTTGACTACCATTACACCACCTTCAACAGAGCAAGAAATTGCAATTAGACAGATCGTATGTAGTGGTTTAGTTGACCAAGTGGCACGTATGGCAACAGCAGAAGAGTTACGATCATTTGGAGAACGTTTTGATAGTGGATATTTCCGACATAATAGACCATACGTTGCTTTATCACTTGGTAAGCAACGTCCAGTGTTTATTCATCCAAGTTCATACTTGTATGGCAAACAACCAGAGTACATTGTATTTGATGAGTTGAATACAAGCAAGTCAGATCGTACTTATATGAAGATTATCACAACTATTAGACCAGAGTGGTTAGTAGAATTTGCAAGACCACCAATGTTGAGAATGTCAAAACCATTAGAAAATCCAGGACCAAGATACGATCGTTATCAAGATACTGTCATTTGTCACGTCAAACCAACAATTGTTGCTTTGGAACTTGATGGAGATTCTTCATCTTCTGCACAATGGGATTTACCAACCTCCACTATCAATTTTGATAAAGCACCTCACATGACTCAAAAAGAGCGTGAAGCTGCTTCAGCCAAGTATTTTGGAAAAGCCTTCCTCGAAGGTCGTGTATTCAAAGATTTGAAAGTTTTCGAATCAAAATTAGTTTCACCAGTAGGTGACATGTTACTGGGCAAGAGCAAACGAGCCCAAGATTTTGCACAAAAGTTGGCGTCACGAAATGTCACTAGTCGGGAACAATTACTCGCAATATGGCGTGAGAACAAGGACTTTTTGAAACGTGAGTATTTGGGTTGGTTGAAACCTGACAGCCAAAAACAAGTTGTATGGCCTCCACGCAAATAAATATTTTACTGCAGCTCTGCCGACTCTGGTGATTGAACTTCTGCATGGACATGTGCTTGTCGCGTTGTTTCCAATAGATTTTCGTCCATAAACGTTACATACGAGGATTTCGCTAACCGTAGTGCTTGGTATTGTCTGACCTATTCGTTAAACATTTGTTCAAAAATAGTTACTGAATTGAATGTTTCAACCGCTCCGATAGTGAAAATAATACTCCATATTACCCATACCACCCATATCCACCATGTATCACCATCGGGAACGAAAATGTAAAACAATATTGATGTTACGAGTAGCAGTGCGGTAAACATTAACAGTGACGCCAGTAAAATTGCTATTTTTCTTTTTATATGAGAATAGGCCAGCGTTTTCTCGGGTTGTTCTACCCCTTCTATGTCTGTGTCTTGCATGTTGAAAAAGTTAGTGTTACAAGCATTGTAAGTGGTACATTTTGTCCGCAACATGTCCGCGCAAGAAGCTCACAACGCAACAGAATGGGGCAACGTGGCCAAAGTGTTCCAAGGCAATAGAACCGCTACCGACGATTATTCGGAGGAAGCAATCAAAATATCAGGAATGGAAGCAAGAAAGTCAGAACCAATTACCGTGTTTGACAACGGATGTGGCGGTGGAGGAACAGCCATCATTGCAGCGAGATTATTTCCAAACGCAAAAGTTATTGCAGGAGATTTTGCACCAGCCATGATCGTCGCAACCAATAATCGCATCCAACAAGAAGGTTTGACCAATATCACAGCCGAAGTTCAAGATGGTGTTAATCTCACCCTTGAATCAAACCAATTTGACGTAAGATATAGCAACATAACTAACAACTAGTACGTGTTCTGTCAATTCACAGTCATGTTCTTCCCCAACTATGACAAAGGTTTCTCAGAAATGTATCGAGTCACAAAAGAAGGAGGAACATGCGTAATTTTAACTTGGAGAGAATCTGAACAAATGAAAATAATCGAAGAGGCTCGCAGAAGAGTAGTCGGTAACATTATTGAGCATCAAACACAAGGTCACGTTAACTTTTTCGAGAAAGAAAATTTACTGATTGAATACGCCAAGAATGCTGGTTTCAAAACAGCTGAAGTGACACAATCAGCACAAGTCTGGTGGTTTAGTGTAGAATTCTTTGATAACTTTACTACAAATCCTGCTGTGTTACAGTTAGGCTCGGACCTAACAGAAGAGCAAATGGAACAGTACAAGCAAGAAATTAAAAACATCGCCAGAGAAAGAGCAACAGAAAAAGGAATTAAGCTCGATGTAGTTGCGAACATTTTGAAAGCTACGAAATAAATTCCACATTGCAAATCTTGAAGCTGTTGAGCTTCAATAAACGTTCGCGAACTTCAATATTTTATTGTAAGCAGTTTGCCTGTTCGAATAAAAGCTCAACTTCTCTGCAAACTCACAAAAGAACAAAAACGAACAACATGACAACATTAACAAACGAACAATTTGCAGAGTACAAACGCAAACTTGATGAAGATGGCTACGTAGTCATTAAAGGTGCTGTTGAGGCAACGAAAGCACAAGAGTATGCATCGAGATTTTGGGACTATTTAGAAAGTTTAAGTAAAGAAAACAAAATAGATAGAACAAATCCAGACACATGGCGCGGAGAACATTGGATACAAAATATTCACGGTATCATTAAACACTACAACGTTGGACATCAACAATTCGTTTGGGATGCGCGCGACGAAGATGGAATCGTTTCGTTTTTCGAAAAATACTGGAAAACAAAAGACTTGCTAGTCTCATTCGATGGAGCATGCATTATTCGAGGTGTAAAAGGTGGAGATCATTCAAAATGGGCACACACGGATCAAGCCCCAGTTCTAAAAATTAAAGAAAATAACGGAAAAGCAAAAGAAGTACGAGATTTTGACTGCGTACAAGGATTATTAAATCTAAGACCATGCGGACCAGATGACGGAGGTCTAGTAGTCTACAAGGGTAGTCATTTGGGACATCAACAATTTTTCACTGATAAAGGGAATTTAACTGCAGATGAGATGAAACGTGCTGGAAAGAAGGGAGATGAAGCATCATGGAAAGATTCTACGAACAATTGGTACAAACTTGATTTGGAGAACGAAGTCGATGCTGCTCACTTGGAAAAATACGAACGCGTAAAAGTCTGTTGCGATCCAGGTGATTTCATCGTATGGTACAGTCGTACAATTCACTACGCAGAAGCGATTGATTCGAAACGAAATACGGATCCAATGGCACATCGCATGTGTATTTATATCTGTATGTTACCAAAGAAGTATGCAACTGAAAACGATTTGAAAAAGAAAAAAGAAGCGTTGAATGATTTGAGAACAACTAGTCATTGGCCATGCATCAAGATTACTTTGAATCCATTGAATCCAAGAACATATGGAAAAGATAGTGTTTTGGAGAACTTTGTTACTCCAACTACAAAACCAGTTCTTACTGATCGTATGAAGAGGATGGCTGGTGTTCCACACAATTTTGTATTTAAAGAAAAAGCAAAGAAGGAGAAATCGGTGGAAAGACCAACGAAGAAGGCAAAGTTGGAAGAATAAATTAATCATCTTTTGGTAATACATGTGGTGCAATTACTGCAATTGGTAACGTTGGATGCATAATGTATGCTAGTGACTTTCCATGCATTGTGTTCTCATTTGTGTAGGTTACTAGCGTGTGATTGGCATCAAGAATTGAAGTAGCATGATCTTTCAACCAGTCAATTGAATCTTCTACGACAGTAGTCAAATTTCTACTTGTTAGGGTAGCGGTAACAACTTACTCTTTGGTATTCTCACGTTCCATCGAGTGTGCAACTCGTATCGCAGTACTGTGCAAAACCTCTAAAATACAATACAAAACTAGTCTTCTTTCCTTTCCAATACGTTTCTTTGATCTCACATCTGCTACTACCACTACTAACAAGTCATAATTCTCCAATTGCTAAAGTGTAAGTTTCGTATCAAAGCATACCTTGACAATCTTGAATTCATAGTTCGTTAATGACTCGTTCGTTGCTATCAACTTGCAATCATAAACTAGAAAACTCTCAACACTCCAGTGACTCTCTTTGATCGATCGAACGAATAGATCCCCTTCTCCGTTTTGATTTCGATGTAGTAACATGTATGATAGCGAAACTTCATCACTTAGTCCTTTGTTTAGTCCTATTCTATCTTCGTGTTTGGTTTCGACTCCTGAACATGGTGTATGACACTGTTGCAAGTGAATGACTTCGATTGTGTTCGATGTTGGGATGCAAAGAATCTCACTCGTAGGTATGCCTAACTTTGTCGTTTTGAAGGGTCCTACTACACAAATTGTTGGTTCGAGTTTAGAATGTGGAGAAACCGTTTGCCATTGTATCGATACTCCCCATGCGTGATCAAATGTACGTCCTATTGCTACAAATAGTTATTCTAATACGACTAAAGTTACGTACTTGTTAAAGAAGGGAATATAGATAGCATGTGACTTCTGTGCTCAGAGTCCAAGTCGCAAAGCACGTAATTGTACTGTAACGAGTCTTTGATTGATGGTGTGATGTGTACTCGAAGGGTGTCCAGCCCAAACGATGGAAAATGCTGCAAAATGTGATGTTCGAACGATTGCACGCTACTGGAAATCTTGTTCGCGAGTTTGATGTATTGTGTTGTTTCTGTATCGTCTTTAGGGATAAACGGACAAATCATTTGTTGTGGAATAGTGTCACATGAGGTATCAATAGGTATTCCCAACAGTGGAAGTGATAAATGACATGTTAGTCGTTCTGTAAACTCGAATTTCCAATATTGTATGAATAAATTCTGTTCAGCATCGCTTTGTTCCTCTAGTTCATCTTCTGTCATCAAATCCTCTGGTACTTCTCGAGCTGATGGTGGTTTATAACTTATCAGGTGGTTTCCATCACGAGTGAAACACATAAAAACGGTTCTACTGTGTTAAAATTGTCAAGTTCACTCGTACCTGCACACTAGTCGATTTATATCTTCAATGTTCGATAATGGTATAATACATCGTTTAGGAACCTTGTCATAAAGTTGGTTTTTAAATCGTCCACGTTTCTTCGAGCCATTAATTCATACATCACAAAACATACTAGAGTGCCATTCATTTCTCGATACTTGAGTTTTGTGACAACATTGTGCGACTTGTGTTCTCTTGTCATGTTGTTCAAGTTGTTCAAGTTACCGTTACAAAGAGCCAGCATCAGAACAGCTAACGATATCATGTCAACCAGTAGGTAAATATCTGGAGCTTTTATAGGTGGATTTTCTTGCATACGCTAGCTCAGTTTATGCTGTCAGAAAGGCTAGAATTAGCGAAGAAGCTAAAATCATTTGCTGTTGATAGGACATTAAGCGACCAACAGCAAAGTTGATAGTGACGTTACCAAAGTATTGTTGTATGCTACAAATATAGGACCTTGCGACGAAATCAAAGATCCGCGAAAATGGAAAGATTTAGGAAAGGTCAATGGACATCATTTAGCGACGAGAAAGAAAGATAGACAGAGTAATCACCAAAGTTCTATTTTGTGCTTCAAATATGAGTCCATGCTATGAAGTCAAAGATCCTAAAATCGATAGATGAGGATGTTTTATTGTTGAATGAATTGTGGAGGGCAAGGTCTCAGTCTGCACCATGAGGAAATCTTTTTAAAAGATATTAGCTAATTTGCTGCAATAAATTGATCTCTTATCTTGCCATCTTTGCCAAATCAAAGATTACTGATCTGTAGCTTGTCTCTTGCGTTTCGTACAGCCGCTATTTATAATAGCGATTTTCAAATTTAGCAAGTTTTAAATAGCTCCGTTTCGGAAAGGCGACTTGCTTTCGGTAGGTGATCGCGCATTATGGCAATTAAATTATCAAAGTAAAAATACATTCTTAAAGCAGCCTCCGGCGATTGCTCATTATTATATCAAACAACAATGAATCACAGAGCAGACACTTCAATCCCTCCTCCTGATCATACAATAGTAAACATACACGATGACCCAGCTAAAAAGAAAGAGACTAACAAAACCTGGGAGCAGGTAAAATTTTGGACACGAAGAATTGTAGTTGGAAAGAACTATGAAGAGGAGCAAGAGGAAAAGAAAAATCACAAATGGCTAAATCGAGTTAAGAAAGAGCTTAGACGTCACGCTGCCGAATTTATTGGAACGTTCTTCTTGATACTATTTATTGCAGGAATAGAGGTTGTACAAAAGTACTCGAATGCAAACAGTGCCACTGGCAACGGTGGTGTCGCCAATCTCGACAAAGTAAGTCTATTTGTGTCCTCTAACATGTAGGGTATTGTTGGCGGTTTCGTACTTGCCGGTTTAATCTACGCTTTTGGTTCCATCAGCGGCGCCCATTTCAATCCTACAGTTACACTTGCATTCATGCTTAGAGGTGTATTCAATCCATTACGAGCTATCACGTACATAATAACACAATTTGCTGGTGCAGTACTCGCAGCATCTATTCTGTACGCAATTTTCGGTAATATTGCTGGACTGGGAACTACAACCCCCACTGGTCGCGATGTTGATTCTTTTGGAGTTGAGATTCTCATCTCTTTCATTTTGATAACAGTTATTCTCTCCACAGCTGAAAAAGCACAAATTTTGGGTCCGGTTGCAGCAATTGCTGTTGGTGGTACATTTACAGCACTATTGACCTTTGCATGGAACATTTCCGGAGCGTCTGCTAATCCTTGGAGAACATTTGGTCCTACACTAATCTCTAACGTTGGATGGAAGACGATTTGGGTATACATTGTTGGTACGTTGGAAACACTTCAAAACTAATAACTAGGTCCACTAATTGGTATGCTAATGGCAGTACTAGTGCAACGATTTATGACATCTGCTAGAGAAGAGAAAGGAGCCGAAGACGCTGCCAAAGGCGATGGTGATAACGCTAAATCATAAACTTGTATTATTAGTGAAACGCTCTAACGGTAACTTCTTAGCCGCTCTTTTCATCAACCAAATTACAATATGTCGAAAGAGATAACTTCGATTTTTGCTGTCTATCACAAGGCTCGTGTAACTTTTGCTCAGACAGCAGCGGAACTAGCAAAACAATCTCGTAATATCGAAGGTATTTCCGAGTTTCGTTTCATTAAAATTGAAGCAATGATAATAAAAGAGCCAGGGCTTCTAGAGCTACTCAGACCTTTGCTCTTAGATATTGAACCAAGTGTCCAGCAAAATGCTGCGAAGGCACTAGGATTCATTGCTGGTTATAATGAGCAATTAGGTGAACGTGTGGTGTCGAGCGATATCCTTCCTCAGTTGGTGTACTCGTTGCATAACGATAATGTAACTTTCTTTCTTGTTATAATCATTTCAGAAACAATACAAAAGATATGCTGCTTTGGTTTTAAAAAGTGTGGCGAAACACACAACGGGATTGGCAGAGAAAGTAGCAGAGTCTGGAGCAATTGAACCGTTGGTGGAATGTCTGTCACAATTTGACCCGTCTGTAAAGGAAGCTGCTGCTAGCGCGCTTGCTAACATAGCAAAGCACAGTGGAGAATTAGCCCAGCTAGTTGTGGATCAAGATGCAATACCATTACTTCTTCTCTGTGTTCGTGAGCCCGAAGCACATCTTAAACAAGCTGCACTGGGAGCGTTGTCTAACATTTGCAAACATTCTCCAGAGTTAGCTCAAGCAGTAATTGATGCTGATGGAATAGGGAGTATCGCTCCACTTATTGATAATCCTAAAACTAGCAAGCATGCTAGTTTATGCTTGAGCAACATTGCAAAGCACTCGGTAGAATTAGCTCAGTATGTAGTTGAGGGAGAAATATTCCCAAGAATCTTTGTATTATTGAAAGACAATGACCCTATCACACGCCGTAATGCAGCGTCATGTATTCGAGAAATTGTGAAGCAAACTCCAGAGTTAAGTGGTATTGTTGTCAGCGCAGGCGGATTGCCAGCTATTGTGTCCTACATCAGTATTGACGCCGAGGAAGATGCAAAATTACCTGGAATTATGAGTTTGGGATTCATCTCAGCATTTGACGAAACTTTTGCTGCTAGCGTAATTAAAGCTCGTGCAGTAGAACCAATTGGGAATATACTATCAACATCAACTTCTGATCATATAAAAGCAGCATCGGCATGGGCTTTAGGACAAATCGGACAACACTCATCAGACCATTCGCGAGCAGTTACAGATCACAACACACTTCAGAAGTTGATGGATTGCTACCTGTCGTCAAAATCGTCTGAAGATTTGAAAAAGAAAGCTAAACACGCGCTAAAAAGTATCATACTCAAATGTATCTATATCGATGCTCTCGCTCCACTGCTTCACGAAAAAGCGCCTCACAAGATTCTGAAATACATTGTCAAACAATACTCAAAAGTACTTCCAAATGATGTAGAAGCAAAAAGAAAGTTTGCTGCTACAAGAGGGCTCGCGAAACTCCAACAAATCGTTACTGACGATGAAGATTTGAAAGAGTCTATTCAACAAGTCATTCTTTGCTATCCAGATGAAGTGATCAAATTCTACAGTCCTGATTGGTAGGCGTTTTTCAACTTTGCTAACTCTTTTTAGGGACAAAGAAGTACTCGCCAAAATCGATGAAGAAAGATAACTTTCCATTTTACTCATTGACAATTTTCTTTTTCGTCAATGCAGTTGTGCTTCGTTTTTGAGCAGGTTTCGTGCGACTTTCTTTTACATGTGATAAATTATTTTCTATTTTCTTCTTCCTTACTCCTAAATTTTCGTCTGAAGATTTTCCTCGTGGTGTTTTCGTTTTTCTATCAAGAATTGAAACACGTGCCGCTTTCACTCCAAATTTGTTACTTTGTGAGATGAACGCTCTTACAGACTCTTGCATACCTGCCAACGATTTATAATTTGAGTTGGGCAGCCTTGAATAAGGATTGATATTCTTATAATCTAGTAATGAAATTCCCAGTGCTTTCCCCATCTCTCCGAATATCTCTTCATTAAATCTTACATTTACTTTTAGTGGTTTCTTGTTTATATCTCGTAGTATGTACTCATTAGTTACATCTTTTGCGCTCAATGGGAATTGTGGATTCACACTTCGAGTTGTGTTGTAGTTGGCTTCCATTGTATAGATATTTACAAGCTTTGTATCTTGGTATGTAGCAACTCGTCCTGTACCACTCTTAGAAACACCCAATCTACCATCGTTAGTTATACCTCACAAAACGTACGCATCGTTCGAGCTCATATTCTTTTCTGAAAAGTTACACGCGTCAAAATCAAAGTATTGACAATTTAACGCCATCAACTTGGGATATAGTACATTACAAGTTTGATCTTCAGGATTCTAATTGTTAGATATTATTCGAAATTTCTTACAGGTAAGTTATTACCAAACATGAAACAACCTCTTTTTGAAGCGTGACCATGCAAATCAACATAAAATTCCAAATTTTGTGTTTGCTTTAGGTATATGAGTAACTAGATGGTTAACAAGAAATAAATTCATACGTGTTTGATGGCATAAATTGATGGTTGTTCAGTGGGACTTGGATCATGATAAAATCGATTCAAATTGGCTCCTTTTGTATCACTATTTGTCAGTCGTATTCACTTTAAACATACTTTCGATATTGTCCATGAAAAACACCATCTGGATTTAACATGGGAACTAGTTTGAACACAAATCGGTCTCGCAAAATCTTTGCTCGTGGATCGTCTAGAATGTTATTTGATTGCTCTGCTCATACCTTCGAGAATGAATTTCAAGAATCCATTAAATATGTGACTTGCAGGCGTTTCTCCAGGATGTACTCTTGCGCTTAAAAAGTACGTCGATTTGTTAGTAAATTGCAGTGGCCTGGGTTGATTATCTGGAAAGAGTTTAGGTATCGTTTGCTCCCGCGTATCCGTGATGTCCTTGAATGATGAGATGGTTATCAAATCTATCTTTCGTCCCTCGATGCTGTTCGTCAATAGCTCGCGATGATAGTATATTTTCGAATGGTTATCGTATTTTATGTCTAGTTCTTCCAGCATAGTTTGGCAATCAGTGTAAGAAAATGGGAAAGTGAATGCAAAGTAGGTTGTTTCGTTATTGTACTCAAAAGTGTGTCGAAAAACGATATAATTCTCTTCTTCTTCTGTTCTAAAGTGACATTCTCCTTTCGTATGCATCCATTGAGGACTAGATGGTTCTGTTTTAACGCATGGACGCATTCCTTGGTTGTATAGTTTTTCATGATTATTAACTCCGCGAACGAGAAATTGCACCGTATTCCCTTTTATACAATTCTCGCCAGTAACTGAAAAATAAAACCACGTTCTGTATTTTGATTCGTATGGCGTGTCCTCGCAATCGGCACTGGGCCACAATTCGAATTCGTATAGGTTTCTTCCTGCATGAATAGAGGTGATGCTACGCAAGTTACCAGAGTCAAACTCGC
>JAESGV010001106.1_pt1 | contig 11491 bp, 9 predicted proteins | sample 9269781 | NCBI WGS metagenome assembly JAESGV01 (sample SAMN15741586, study PRJNA653496) | algae metagenome | isolation source: Tildeniella torsiva UHER 1998/13D and co-occurring heterotrophs from... | place: Slovakia: Slovak Paradise National Park, Hrabusice, Kosice Region | collected 2000-01-01 | reverse complement strand
GAACTTCTCCCATCAATCAAATAGAAAGAATTTTGAAAGTGTTAGGAACGCCAAACATGGATAACGTAAAAGGGTCTCCACAAGGTATCGAGTTTGTTAAGAAGCTAGGAAGATACGAAGCTCAAGATTTCTCAAAACATTATCCAAAAGCAAATCCATTGGCCGTCGACTTGTTGGAACAAATGCTACAATTCAATCACGAAAAGAGAATATCAGCTGTAGAAGCGCTCAAACATCCATATTTTGCTGATATCTATGATAGCGACAACATGATTCTACATCATGAGAAATTTGACTTTTCATTTGAGAAACGTTTGACTTCCTTGGAATCAGTCAAGAAAGAAGCTTATGACTCGATTTTAGAATTCAACGGATACGTTCGTGCAAGAACTCCAGGAGTACAAACACCACAAGAAAGACGTGAAAGCATGAAACTCATGAAAGACTTGATGTCTCCTCACGGAGGTGATCGCAACAGTAAACGTATGCAAGAACAAGCTCAACGCGAGTTGATGCCAATCATGACAAAGGCAGAAGAAACAGGAAAAGAGAAGAGAGCTAAGAATACACCCACTGATGATAGTGCATGCTTCCCAAAGAAAACAATCATGGGTCGCGTCAAGGATATGTTCAAGAAGAAGGAAAAGAAGTAACTTACATTAAATTGATAATTTCTGTGTACTATTGCGAAGCACGATACAAATCGTAAAATTTTGACATCAACTCTACTGCTCTAACGTCAAGAACAATAAATTGACTACCCTTTTGATTAGGTACGTAGCCAAAACTTAACTCTTCTTTGGGATCAAACATGAAAACACTTCCACCGAATCCTGCCCAGCCTAGAATCTCATGTTTGGTACCATCTGCTTCGATAATCTCATCTACTGCAAAACCACCTTTTGTTCTCGTTACATTAGCCATTAAATATACATCAAACTCATTCTCAAGCTTTGTCAACGCTAGTTTGATAGTCTCTGGTTTTAAAAATTGGATTCCATCAACGTTTCCAGAAATCATGATCTGTCCCATCTTTGCTATTGCTTCCGCATTTGTAAATCCGTTTGCACCTGTAGCATGTTCCATTCTTCGCCACGCAGTCGAGTGAAACATATCGTAAGAGTCTGGAGCACCTAGTGGTGATCCTTCTCCAAAGATACTATGTAATCCTGCTCTTTCTGGTATTGATTCTTTATCAAAGATTACTGCCTGGAAGAATCCTCTATCTGCACCAATTGGAGTAACAAATGGAATGTCGAAGAGGACTTTTGGTAATGTTCTAATTAATATGTTGTATGCTGGGTGATCAGTGAAATGTGTGTACAATTCTTGCTCTACTGACTCTGGTAAGCCAAAGTAGAAGGATACGTTCAATGGCTTGATGATCTCTTGAGTTGCAAATTGTGCAATTGTTCGCTTTTGAGGATCTACTCTGCGTACCAACTCATTGATAATAGTACCATACAAAATTGCATGATAACCTTGTGTTCTTTTGCCACCAAAATTGTGTTCGTGTTTAGCAAAGTATGAGGCGAGCTCATTCAAGTTGTCATCATTGCCGATAATTTTCCATGGAATGGTTTCATCTAGAAGAGTAATTCCAGACGCGTGACACATCATATCAGAAACTGTCACTGCTTCTTTTTTACCTGCTGCAAACTCTGGCCAATACTTTGCCACTGGTTCATCATAGTCTATTAGTCCGCGATCGACTAACATAGCCACCACTATTTTGACCACATTTTTTGTACTCGAAAAAACATTTTGAACAACGTCGCGAAAAGGTTTAACTCCGTTAACTGTGGTAACGTTACCAGCGCATAAATCTACCAATTTATGGTTACCCTCTATGATGTTAATTAATAAAATGCAGTACGTACTGTACACAACAAAGCATGACTCAAGTTCATCTCCACGATTAATTATTTGCTGATAATGCGAAACTAATGGTTTCAATCGACTTGATGTTGTGCCCTCCACTTTGGCTACTTGTGGACAGTGCACACCAAAGAGTGTACACTGTGGTGGATGATACAAACCTCCAAACCTCAGTGTGTAGGCAAATAACGCAACTAGAACCACCAACACACCGCCCGCTGCGCGTAAAATCTGCATTTTTGTTTTTAATTGGGAGCGGAACAGCGAAAGCTGTCAACTCAAGCTACTCTTGCGAAAATTTTCATTGAGCGCAAGAATATATGTCACAAGCTTGCTATCTTTTAAATTAATGTTCAAAATTTTACAAATTCTTATCTTTTCGTGTGTTTCGGTACTTTTGTGGTCTTCTTCGAACGATAGGTTCTTCATCGTCACTATTATCGCTAATACTGAACTCATCATCGTCTGTTGAGTGTTCAACAATCACTTCTTGTTTTGTCTTCCTTACACTTGTTGGTTGCGTCTGTGGTGTTGGTTGAGGTGGAATTTGAATCTCTGGTAAATCAATAGTAATCTTATTTGGTTCCAATAACTTGTCTCTTATCAAAACAAACAATTGTCTGTTGATGATATCGGTAATATAGGGTAGATTACGAATAGTAGTTCTATCTCCGATTTCATTAGCAAAGATCATATCAAAATCAGGGTGCTCCACAAACGTAATATCTAGTTTGCGGAAATCGTTTGTAAATGATAATCGCACTCTTGCGTGGAAGAAAAAGTTCGATAACGTTGCTCCAAATGGCAGCGAGAGCCAATTATCAGCAGGTAAATTAACATTGACCGATGTTTTCACTCCAACAATCGTGTTTGGGTCTTCATATTCGAGATCTAAATCTACAATTAAGTGGTCTTTCGTTTGTTGTGAATGAATTTCGTTAAAACGTAGTGGCTTCGCGCCAATGTTGAGATCTGTTATTTGTATTGGTCCCTGTGAAAAGTTAGATTTAAAATGTCAACGCACGAGTACTCCTGGTAGTTTTAGTTCACTGTCTACCTTTGCAACAACAAAATCACGAATCTTGCTCGAGTTTTTGAACAAGAACTCTTCCATAATACGTTGTATTATAATATTTAGCCATTGTACGTCACCTTCTCCCTCTGTAATCTTGGCTTTCCCTTTGTAGGTGCTAGTTGGTCTATTTCTATTGATGATAATCTTATATGTGAGTAAATGAAAACACGTACATTGGTTGGCTCGCCATACTCGTTCACAGATTGGATGTGTTCTGCTTTTCCAACTCGGCTTAAAAGGAATACGAATAAAAGAACAAGACCGAGTAACGCGAAAAATGAAACGACAAAAAGCGCAACTCCCAAAGATCGAGCATATTGGTACGATGACGTTACTACCGTTGGTGGTTGCTACAAAGTTAGTAAATATGTAGTAAACGTACCTGTTTTTCTACAACCTCATAACTTAGGAAAGAGTGTATGACTAGAAATATCAGTGCGCATGTCATAATGACAATGTATGTGAATATAGGTCTGTTCATGTTGCACTGTTCATACAAATTTTTCAGTGAAGCTCAGTTGATTAGAAATTACAAGCGGAAAATCATCCTCACAAATTCCATACGAACAACAGAAAAAAGTTAGCCAGCTGGTTTTCACGACTTCATGCTAGTTTCGCATTTTGATCCACCATGACCGAATCTAGCCAGAAACATAGCTTGTCAGCTTTCACCAAGTTTTCAAACAAGAAAGACGTGCAGCCGACATGTCCATCCTCGAGTCTGTAGAAGCTGTTCGACAACTACTAGCGAAAAGAGAGCTTCAACCTGCAGTAGATAAATTAAATCAACTGCAAACACAAGCTCGCAACCCAAGTTTAATCGCACAATTTGGAACTCCTGATGTAATAGGTCACCTAGTAGATACGTTGGAAGACTTCAAACAAGTGCCACCACTTCAACTTCCAGTGATTATCATATTTATGGCTCTCTCACTAAATCAAAACTTGTCTGCAGAGGTTGGAAAGAACGGTGGACTCAAACCACTAGTAGATGCTATCACTACAACCAAAGAACCGCTAATCAAACAACATGGCAGTGGCGCGTTAAGAAATCTTTGCACCAACGAGGTTAATAGAAATATTATTTGCACTATCCCAGACGCACCGCAAAAACTAGTCGATTACGTGCGCACCAACCTAAAAGACGCGAACGATGTGCCTGTTGGATCAACTATTATGGACAATGTTATTTCAGTTATGGGTCTCATGGCAAAAACAGAAGAAACCAGCATTGAGTTTGGTCAGAAATGTGGAGCTGTCACTCTTATTCGCGATCTATTCGAGCTCCCATTGAACAAAGATGTTCACAAGACAGTCCTATTGAGTACCCTTCGCTTTGTTCAATTTTTGGCACATTGGTCAGATGAGAACGGAGAAGAACTTGCTAAGGCAGGCATCGTCAAGCACATCAACAGTTTTACCAAGATCAATGACGACAATATTGTTAAACTCTCAAACAACATTCTACAAATGATTCCAGAATCAGGTTCAGAAGAGGGAGGAGATTCCGAACAACCTACAGAATCCCTCAACAGCCAACTTGATACGATTGTTGACAATCTCGCAAGTCGTGACCGTCGTGCTGCATCATTAGGTCTTTTACATTCACTCATCGAGAACAAACCAAACAATGTTAAAGCAGTATTAGACCACGAAGTTGATATTGTTGGAACATTGATTGATTTACTTGCACTTGGACTACCATCGGTTGCACCACAAGGCAATACTCAAGTTTTAGAAAATTTATCAATTTGCCTCCTGGAATTGGCAAAGAATCCACAAGCAATGACCATCATCAATGAGAATAGAGACCAAGTGGTTGCAAATTTGATCCAAAAGACACTCCAATTCGCTATGAGTGATGACATGACAAGTGTGAAAAGCATCCATCTATTGGTCGCTGGTTTGGCCTTGTTGGGTTTCTTAACATTCAACAAGGAGATTGCTCGTACCATGCTATCGCAACAAATCTTTGATTTATATAACGATATCTATGCAGCGTTATTAACCAAAGCAAGCGACAGAGATTATTCTCACGCTTTATCGTTCATCATCAAGGCATACATCAACTTGGGAAGAGAAGACTCTATCATCATGGCCATGAAGGATTTGGGCATTATCGACATGTTGGTCGAAGTTGTGATGAATGTTACTGGTCAATACAGTACACCAGTCACTCTACGTCAAGATGCCTGTACTGCACTCTGGAACATGTCTAACTGCGAAGAAGCTCGTGCTTATATTCACAGTTTGGATTGTTACGCTATCATGGCAGAAATGTTACCTGCTATCGAGTTGGCAAGTACAAATGCAAGCACTGCACAAAAAGATCTCGGAATGAGTGAAGAAGCACTCGCACAAGCACTACTTAGAAGAAGAAAACGTGAAGATGTTGAACAACTAAGAAAGATGCTCGCCGAACGTGAAGAAGAAGTTGGAGAACAAGAAGATGACGATCTCGAAGAACTAGAAGCCGAACTAGAAGAAGAAGAACTCCAACCAGAAGAAATCGATCCAGAAGAAGAACTAGAACCAAGTGAACTCGTTGATGAATTGGAAGAACCATCCACTGCACCAAAAGCAAAACCACAAACACATGAAGACGGTGATGAAGAGTTGGTCGCAGAAGAAGTCATGCCTTCCGAGTTTGACGAAGCTCAAGAAATCACAGAAGATTTGAACGAAGATGAAATTGAAGAATTAAAGAGAAAGAAACGAATGATGGAAGAGCGCGAAGAAATCAAAAGAAAAGAAAAAGAGGAGAAAATTCAAAAGAGAAGAGAGCAAAGAAGAAAAGAAAGACAAGCTGTCAAAGATCAAGAAACTGCTGAAAGCGACAAGAAGAACAAAAAAGCAGCAAAGAGACGTATGATTTGTATGGAATTGTTGAACACTGAAGAAGCATACGTGAAAGCCTTATCTAAAGTAGAAGAGTTGTACATGAGACCATTAGCAACAACTCACAGTAATTTACTTCCAGCAGACAAATTCAAGACTATTTTCGGTGACATCAAAATTATCCACAAAATCAATGAAGATTTCCTCCGTGAAATGGATAACTTGTTCAAGAAAGAAGATTTCTGGGGCAAGGAAGAACAATACTTGGGATCGTTCTTCTTGAAGCGTATGACCACCTTCAAGTTGTATACCAACTTTGTTAACGGATATACTGCCTCTGAAGCATGTCTACAAGAAGTAATCAGAAAGAACAGAAAGTTTGGAGATTTCTTGAACAAAGTTATGGACAAGTTAATTGAAGAACGTAGCAGACAAACTGATTTGCCATCTTTCTTGGTACAACCTATTCAAAGACTTCCTCGTTACTCACTGTTGCTAACTGATTTGTTACGTAACACTGACTTTAACGAAACTCATAGTGCTTACTTGCTACTCGAAAGCGCACTACTAGAAGTTCAATCGATTACCAAGTTTGTAAACGAAGGTAAGAGAAACAATGAACAAGTGTTACAAGCTCGTGATTTGATCAAGAAACTTGGTATCCAAAAACAAATTGGAGAGAACAAGCGTGCTCTTATTCGTTCAGAAAAGGACTTTACATACGTCACGTACGACAAGTACCGTCCAAACGCAACAAGAACGAAAGCAGCCAAGTGCAAAGTTCACATCTTCGAAGATCACATCGTCGTTGTGCGTGATGGTATTGTTTCCAAGACAATTATCATGCATTTGTACGATTGCAAAGTGAAATACAAAGTTTTGGATAAGGATAAAGAGGGACATTGCTTCACTATCGAAGACGAAAAGCCAAACAAGACTAAAGATCCAGATGCAGATCAAGTTGTCGAGATTGACTGTGGTGACCAATCATTACGCAATGATGTCTTCTCCACCTTACGTAACTTGATTGCCGATCTCAGATTGAAGAAGACAAAGATTATTCAAATGAAATAATACAAGTTATTTAGATTTGAAATACTTTTTGAAGTCTTGTGCTGACATCACTACGAAATTCTCTCCTAATTCATCTAGCTTCTTTAAATCAGTTATTTTTGAAGATGTTTTGTCTTCACTCACAATCACTGTCAAGTTTGTGTTCTGTTTTGTTAATCGACGTTGGTATGCTTACATTAAATTCGGGTTGAATGTGCTTTTCAAATAACTCCGTCATATTTTTTAGTGATTTAACGTTAACGGTAATTCTTATCCCAGGCATGAGTGAAATTTGGTCTTCGAAGAGTGTGAAACGCTGCAGATGCAAATTTTTCATTTTTCTTGGAGTCTCATTGAGTTCCTCAAGCGGGTCGCGCTAATACATTATTAGTTGTGACACGAATCACCATACATTTTGCGAGCTCGATATCAACATCTTTGAGTGAATGACCTGATGTCAACGTCGCAGTTTTGTAAAGCTGTCAACTTAAATTTTAATGAATCTACACAAACTTTTATGCAGAGCCACTAAATTCATACAAGCAAGACGCAGAGGATATCACATCGATCATATAACGCGCAGTGAAGCTACAAAACAAGAGGTACAACGGGAAAAGCAGGATGTGAAACCGTTTATGTGGGCTGGTGCTATCGGTGTATTAGCAGCTGTCTTTCTAATTAGAAATGGTGGATTTGAGGGTCTATATAACACTGCATACAACAAAGTAACGAACCAACAGACCGTTACAGACGAAAAGAATAGATATATGGAAAAATAAGTAGGAAATTCTTGAGTAAATGTACCAACTAGATTATGTCACACAAGGTTGCCGTTATCACAAAACTGTTTTGTGAAAACAACATGTTTATTATCTTTGGTTGTAAAACATGGCAAACTTGACCACTTCGCAGTACGAACGCTTGGAACACATCTTAGAGAACGCTCCAGACAGATTAAAACGTACTGTAGAAGCCATACAATATGGAGAACGACTACGCGGTAAAAGTCCACTGCAACAACCAACGTACAGTCTATTTAGCAAATCTAACAAGTTAGTCTATTTGTTTATCCAGACATAACTTCGAAACCTTGGCACGACCCACAAGATTTTCCATGGGCACTGGAATTAGAAAGAAATACACAAATAATACGAGACGAATATACTCAAGTTGCTGTGCATGACTCTGATAAATTCGACGAAATCAAATCTTCTGTTGATGGTGGACAGTGGACAACATTTTACTTCTACAATCAAGGAATCAAAATCGAAGAGAACTGTGCAAAGTGCCCACAAACAGCACGTTTATTAGAGGAAGTTATTGGAAAAGCACTAGCAAGAAATACTGGTATCTCTTACGCATACTTTAGTATCGTGAAACCAGGAACACACATCACTGCACATTGTGGAGTATGCAATCTACGATTGCGATTCCAACTTCCCATCATTGCACCACCTGACTGTTGTACTATGCGTGTTGGAAACGAAACAAGAACATATCGTGAAGGTGAATGCTTTGTCTTCGATGATTCCTACAATCACGAAGTGAAACACGATGGTGATGAACAAACAAGTTTCGATCGTGTCGTATTGCTATTAGATTTCTGGCATCCAGAACTTACTGATTTGGAGATTGAGGCAACAGAGATGCTACTTCCTCCACCAGAGCATTTAGATTAAATGTAAAAACTTTTTATGTTTCTTTTGTGATTCTGGCCATAAATACAACCTTACACTCTTCTGTTCTCTTGAACTGATTGATAGTAGCGTTAATGTTCAATCTTACTTCTTGATGCAATTCTTTGAAGAAATCACGAGGTGGAATAAATTCAGAATCATTAGTTCTCTTCAAAATAAATCTTCTCAAACTCTCAGAAATTTGTACACTAAACTTGCCATCTTTCTCAACAAAATCTTTTGAGATTTCTCTTGCTAATTTCTTTCTGTCAATTGGGTTTTCCAAGTGGTTATATTCTTTAGAAATCTTCTTCCACAAGTAGATATCTTCTGCACATCTATCATTAATACAATAGTTCTCCAAAAGTTGTAACAAGTGGGCATCATGTAAGAATACGTTCAAACTTGCCTTCTCAAGCTCTGCTTCACACTTGGTAATGTAACGTTCCGTAACATCAATATACGATTTTGTTACAGGGTCGTTAGGATCCATATCTTGAATAGCATTCAAGTATCTTCTTGCTCCATAGTAATTCTTATTGTCCAACTCTTCTGTTGCTTCTTGGAACTTTTCAACTGTAGCAGGCCAAGCAGGGTGAGTATCAATATCATACGCTTCAAATACAGAACCACACGATAGCAAATTACCGAGTCTTCTCACATATGATGCAGTTGGTGGCAAAGCAGTTGACGAAATGATAACATCAACACCAAGTCTTGAAGCCAAGTTCATCATTCTGTTGATGACACCAGAAGCTCTTCCGAAAATGACACAATCCATTCTTTGATCTTCACCAATTGTTCCAACAAATACATCATCACCATGTACAGCACAACACATGGAAACTCCCTTATTCTTGACACCAAATCTTTGATGAGTAGTTAGGGAACGATTATGAATTTCCATTGCCGCACGCATGGCTTGATCCTTGTTTGTGAATAATGCACTGAAACCATCACTAGTGTATCGATCGATAAATCCATAGTTATTTCTAACAAATGGACAAACATCGAGTAACATGTTGTTCAAGATATCGAGTGCCTTTTGTGGTTCAACTGTCAATTTGTCAAAATCTTTGATCTTTGCTCTCAAAACAATCATTGGTTGATTGGCGTTCTTTCCCAACTCTAACTCGATTAACTGTTTTGTTTTTAACATTTTCAAAAGTCCTGATGGAATGAACTTTTTGATGGTCTCGTTGAATTTTCTGTTTAAACGTTCCCATGGACCAGTAATGGATTTGGCCATAAAGATTTCTAACATTGTTAATTGTGTCTAGCAACACTTACGTGATAGTAAACCTAGAATGAAGAAGACTACTCCGAGTATGATGAATACTACAATTTGAGCAACTGATGAGGCATAGGTATCATTTTCTCTCTTGTACAAATAGGCCAATGTAAACGAAAGTACACGCTCTACGGCATCGTTCAGAATGGTAGTGTTTGCTTGTAATGCAGCATAGTTATAAGGTCCAGTTGCGTTTGGCAAAAGAGCAGGGTCACCCTTGGCGTACACAATGTTCAAAATTGTCAAAACAGCCGCTCCTGAAGCGATGTTATTTGGAGTTGGTGTAACAGTAGTACGTTGATTTAGTGAGTAACCAACTTCGTTTTGCATCTTGTCGGAAAGATCACTTGGCACTGACAAATCCCACTGTGGTAATTGAGTAATAAATCGACTCAAAAAGGAATAGTAAGAGAATGTCATGCCCGAGTTGTATTTTCCTGGGTTCAAAGCAGTCTCTCCTAACGTTGTCAATCCTAGAATAGCCTCAACCATGGCGACTGTAGAAACATACATTGAAGTAGAGTATGTTTGCTTGTTACCAAGACTTTGGGATACACCCACCGTCAAAACGTCTGTGAGATAACCAGAGTACAGCGTAGGAACTTGATGATCGAATATTTTTGCCGCAAATAAACCTCTTGCGTTTTCAACAGAGTCTGGGAAAGTATCATACTTTTGGTCAAGTTTAACAGTCTTTAAAAAAGCTGCTCGTAGTGTATCAGTTGTTGCCATTGCTTGATTGTGTTGTTGAGTCTGTTCTGCGGTGAGCGCGTATCCATTGTTCATTAATCTAGTTGATAGTTGTCGCTCAAAACGTAGTGCGGCCATGAGGTCTGTAAGAGGTTTTGCAGAGTCAATGAAAGATTTACTGTCCAAAGATGCTTTGATATTTGCTCCGAGTACTGCAATGAACATGATTCCGATTGCCACAAAAGCGACGTTGATAATGATAGTACTACAATGTTAAATAAAAGTGAAGACATACGTAATAAAAAGTTTTAGTGCGATTGGGAGTCTCTCAACTTTGCCGAAGAGGCCCTTGCCACTGATAGATGTTATAGCTTCTTGTTCGCCCTCTTCATTTATTGGTTGGAGTTCGTCAGGCGAGGCTGGTGTTTTTGGTGAGGTGTACTGTACATTATTTGTTGACTCGTGTATGATTACATTAGTGGGAATAAGCTGACCAGTATTGTCCAACTCATTCAGCATACTCAGGCGTTTTGTCTAATGGCGTGCGAAGAGCTTGTTCCTGGGTTTGTCATATGTCACCTAACCCATCAACGTCAGCGAATCGCCTCTATAAGTACATTAGCCAAGTGTCTCAAAAATAATTTGGCAACACGATAATTTGCTAACCGTTGGTCCTGCTATGAGTCATCGCAAAAAGTTTTCAATTTAACAAATCTTTAATCGAAATGCTTTTTCTAACTATTTTTTTTGTTTCTGTAGTACTCACGTTTTCATCTGTACCCAATACAGGCGCAGATACTGTTTTTTCTGTATTGGACTGCATTTTTTCTGTAATGACTTGGGTTTGTGCTTTAGTTATTTCCGCAGTTACTAGTGTTGGTGCTTGCTCGGTTTGTTGTCGCAGTTGCATTTGCATGTTTTCATCTAGAAGCCAATCGCGATAAAGATCCGTAGATCCTTCCTTTTTTCGTTTTTTTCTTTTCTTTTTTA
>JAESGV010001104.1_pt1 | contig 11497 bp, 14 predicted proteins | sample 9269781 | NCBI WGS metagenome assembly JAESGV01 (sample SAMN15741586, study PRJNA653496) | algae metagenome | isolation source: Tildeniella torsiva UHER 1998/13D and co-occurring heterotrophs from... | place: Slovakia: Slovak Paradise National Park, Hrabusice, Kosice Region | collected 2000-01-01 | reverse complement strand
GATGATGTTCATGATTTTGCTTGTGCAAATCTCCAACAATTTGTTTGTATTTTTCTGTTCTTTCTCTTTGTTCAAGAGTAGCTTTATCATCTCTTGCTTTACGGATAAACATGTTATCCTTGCGGATCTCTCTAACAGCAGAACGCATTTCGCGTTTGGTCTTGCGTTGCAGAATCTTGGTTTGCAATCGTACAGCATCTTTATCTACCATGTTACCTTGGAACTTGTCGCTGTAGATCAATGGAGTGAACACTTTGATAGCAACTGGTTTCATCTCTAACCATGCTAACCGTGGACGTTCAACTGGTTTATGCATCAATGCAGCTAGTTCTGTAGTGTCTGCTCCAGGTATCGATTGTAATGTTTCTCTAACAGAGTAGAATATTTCATTAAACGCAACTGCATCAGTGTACAAGTTGACAAACTTGGTTAGTAATAGTACAACAGCGTTTCTAATATCCAGTTTCAAGTTGTTTGACCATTCTACTTCTCCACCAATAGGTAACACTTCACACTTTCTCTTTGCGTTATACTTGACATCTTTTAACGATACCAGTACACGATTCAAAAAGTACAACGCTTCTGGTACAATTCTTTTCGCGTCAATGTTGAACTGGTATGCCATAGCACATAAAAATAGTCCATTTAACACATCTTGTACATTGGTTGTTTCCAATTCGACAATCCACTTTCCAACAAGTAAATGAACACTACTCATGACAACATGTCTGAAATCACTAGCAGGGAATACATTGCTACAGCACTTCAAGAATAAAATACTAGTATAACTGTATTCGAGTTTGTCGAGTCGTTTGATGAATTCTTGGCTCACAGTAGGGATCGCTTCAGCCAAATCGAACAGTAGTGATTGTATGATATCAACGTCACTTGTTCTTTGGAAAAATAATCGAATTAAAAACTTGACAGTCTTTTGTGATGGTTTCATGTCATGTACTGATTCGTATGAATCTTTTGTGAGTTCTACAAATTCATCAAACGTTTCTGGACATGTTTCTGTGCGTTCTGATGCGACACGTGCTTGTTTTGGTGCAACTGGTTGTTCATCATCTTCTTGATCGGACAAGTACTGCAAATCGTTATCATCTAGTGCATCTGCGCTCATGTGATTGTCACGTGCTACTTTTGGATTCATACGCGCTTTGCGAGCTGCTTCTAGTAATGGATCGACTTGTTTGCGTTTTGGTTGTGCTTCTTGAGTCTTGGTAGTTGTGACATTGTTGAAAATGGGTTTTGCTTTTTCTTCAAAAGTCATTTCCTTGATGGCCATTGCATAATCGTCATCGTGTGAAGGTTTTGGTTTCTCGATTTCTTCATCTTCAGAATCTTCAACTTTTTCTTCTTTTCCTTTTGGTACTGACAAGTATTTCAAAATGTCGTCGAATCCATCATCTAGTGCTTCTGTCATATCTTGGAATGCTTCTTTTTGATTCTTTCTCAACGCTCTATCTTTCTTGGTCGCATTTTGGGTTTCTTTTCGCATATGTTCTCTTCGTTTGGTTGACATTGGTCCATTGTCTGGTGTCTCGTCCATATCTTGGTAACGATTTGATTTTTCGACTCTTCTTCGTTTCTTGGTTTGTTCATACTCTTGTTCGTCCAAATCGCGGAACTCTTCTCCTAATTCAAAATCGTCACGAACGACATCCAAGTCACCGAGTGTAGCGCTTCTACTTAGTACATCTTGACTAGCTCCTGCATCATCATCGTCGTCTAGGTTGAAACGACCACGTTTGAGTGACTTTGATGAAACTTTTTTAAACGCTTTTTGTGCATGTTTATCTCGTGCATCGTCGAATGTATTTCCTCTATCTTTCTTTTTGAATTCTACTAGGATAGTTTCTTTGCGTTTCTGTAAATCTCTACTGTGACCTCTGCTTTTGTGAACTACTTGTGTTTGTACTCCTAATACATCCATTTTTCGTTTTTGTTTAAAATTCTCGAAAGGGTTTGCGTCCATAGTGTTCACATTTTTAGAACCTATGATGGACTTTTTCTCAGATGTAGTGGCAACACGGCCAGCATGCTTTCTGTGTTGCGACATGTTCAAATGTGTGAAAAAGTTGTTGTAAGAATTACAATACCATGGTCAACCAACTCGGCAACCTTGATGCACACCCACTTGATCTTCTTCGACAAGAACTCTAGTACCTATAATGTGTTCAACATAGATACGAAACATATAGAAAATTCATTCGAGCTGCCTAGTGTTCCCCAAACGAGTTTGATTACTTTAGTTTTCCAGAGTGGTGAGCACGCAGTTAGAGTTGCAGGAAATATTGTTCACATTGTCGATCTGTTCTCTGGAAAAATAATAGAACATACAACACATGAGGTACTATTCCAACTCGACGATGGAAGAATTGTACAAGGCGACTACTTGCCCAACACGCATTTACCAGAAATATATGCGAGTTGTTTGGAGATTATTCATGGCACAATCTGGGGAGAAAAGATCTTTTGTACGTATGGGCAAACCAAAAGCCAGAACATGTTGTTTGCAGGCTCACACTATCTAATTCTACCTGACATAGTAGACACAAAAATCTATTCAATGAAAACTGGTGACGAAGTGACAGTATCGTCACAATCTTACTTGGAATTCCTTGATACCAGAGTAGTTGCAAGAGGAGATTTTGCTATTACTTTTGATTGCGACATAATAGACTTACGAACTGGATATTCAATGGGAAAAATACCACACGTAGGTAGTCAGTGTTATCCAAGCTTTTTAACAGATGACTTTTATGGACTAACACTAACTATAAAGATTTGGAAATACGTAAGTGTGCCAATGATGAAACAGTAGTGTTGTTCAGAAGCTGTCAGTACATTACACATGACCAAGAGAAGATAGTCATACACAATATTGCAAATGATTGTACAGAGATATGGACAATGAGCACTGTTAAGCGAGTGGCGTATTTGAAGGGTAATCTATGCTGTGCATTATATAGAGATCCGTTATATGCCAAACGATTAAACGCTAGAAAACAGTTCAAAGAGAGGTTGTTCCATTTGTTGTCATACACAGATGCAACAGTTATTGTATAATACAACTTCTATTTGTTATTTTCCCATTTATCCTGATCGATGTGCGGTGGAATTGTGCTCTTTGAGTCTAATTCTTCGTTTAGATTCTTGAATTTTGTTGCTTGGAAAAACTTGTCACGAATTCTCTTCTTCTCCCACATTTCCATATAAAATTCGTAAGTGTTATACGTCAAGTATTGAATTGGTTCTGTTGGCTCGTGGCTAATTGTTAGTGGGCACTCTCGCACTTACCCAGGTTCTGATTGCATGCACGTTGTGAATAATTTCCACATGTGCCAACGTGGTGCACCTCGAGTGGCAAACGATGCCAAAAAATCTTCTACTCGAATATCACAACGATGTGGATGAACTCCAACGTTTGCTTTCTGCAATCTTTCTGGTCTTTTCCACTTTAACTTGCCCTACACTGTCATTTCGTTCACATTTATAAAATACATTTTCGTCATAATCTCGAGGGTCGTAATCATCGAACTCTGCAGACTTTCGCAGTATGTATCTATCTTGCTCTTCATTACTCATTATAACTTGTTGTAAAATAATATCTAAATGCAAAAACAACAGCGATACCAAGAACAGTTTCGCCTCTTTGCCGAGCAGTTGTATGTCGCTAAAAAAGCTAGTGAATTTCGAATCGATCACAGTCTTCTCCCGCTAAAACCATCAGTAATCCTCCGACACGAAAACTCCCAAGTCGACGAAAAGTATTTGACTGTCTTCACGTTTTCTGGATGTAACTACAACCTACTGAACCGCAGAAAAATTCGTGGAGAAAACTCGATAATAATAGGCAGCGAAAACACGAGTATCGAAGTCGTACAAATACCTAGACGTACAGAAGAGCCCAGAAGTGATATTGAAGTCATACAGGCTCAAAGAAACCCAAGTTATAGCGTGTGGAACATCGACCAACTTAGTGAAGATCGTATCGTTTTCACGGCAGAAGATATCACTCAATCCATAAATGTGTGGAATTTGGAAACAAATGAAATAGAAAACAGAATAGATACAGGCGGAAATAAAGTTTTATGCTACGGAAGAAAAATCTATTCACTTTTGGAGGACGTTTTGTTGCCTGTGGATGTGGATACTCGTTACAAATATACGATGTCTTACGGCCAAACGGAGAGTTGATGACATCCATACAAAACGATGGAAATGTTCGCGTAGTTGAACCACTATTTAATGGAACGATCGCTACTGGATCCGATGACCACAGACTACGCATATACGATTTGGATACAAATAACCTCATACAAACTTTGAACCACAGTCAATATGTTTGGGCGATTACGTGCTTGGACAAGACACGATTAGTATCTGCAGATCAATATCAAATACACATTTGGAACTATATAGACGGAACAGTTATAAAACAATGGGACGACAACGCTGGGTGGATTCGACGTGTTATGTATCTAGGTAGTGATGTACTTGCAGTAGCAGGTGATGTTGGCTCTTTGAAACTATGGAATATCGCAGACTCTAAACATAGTTATGGGTTACTGTTACGCAAATTTGATAAAGAACACGGTGCAGATGTACTCACGATAGAAATGTTAGGAGATGGAAGGATGGTGACAAGCGGAAGAGATGGAACGATACGCATATGGAATATTACTGACAAAGAGTGGGGAGATGATGTCGATCAATGTTTCCCACGCTTACGTAATTGTCAAGGATTCTATGATGTGGATATACTGCGATAAAAATGTACAATTTTTTATTCTACTTTGCCACTTGGGAAACGAGTCATGTATTCTCTATTTAAACGATCAAGATTTTCCTATCAAGAGTTAAAAAGAGACAATGATCTTACGTGTTTGGCTGTTCTTCGAACGCAGCACATAACAAGTCCCAAAACAATTAATCCTACTAGGAATACTCCTAGTAATGTGACACCAGTGATGACTGCCACTTGGCACCACTTTCCGCATCTCTTCTTGAATGAATTATATCCGTTTTGAATGGACGATCCCAAAGTGCCATCGGAAACTTGTTGACTGTTCACAACGGCTGTTACATTACCTGGAGCTGTTGAGGATGGTGTAACTGTTGTCAAGTCGTTGTCGCCACCTCCTATTTTGTCAACGTCTGCTTCTTCATCTTTTTCCACTTCTTCCTCTAATACTTTCTTTTTGAGAGCCAATATCTCTTTCTTTTTAGCTTTTTTGTCTTTCTTCACTCGTACTAGTGGTACATCATCGTCAAAGTCTTCAAAGTCCTCAAAGTCGTCCAACGCGAAGTCTAATTCGTATCGCTCGTTTTTAGGTTTCTTAGTTGAAACTACAACTACTAGCATTAACAATACTGCGAGCGACAGTATGATGAGAAGCCTCGATCTTTGCATATTTGTGATTTTCTTTAAAGCTTTTTTTAGCACGCGTCTACACCTATTTAGGATTTACAACAAGAAACGATGCAGCTTGAGTTGAGGATCCAGTAGTCTTGTTGGAACACTACTGTAAGTGGCATCTCATGAGAACGTCGGTAATTAAGGTCTTACGTCGATCGGTTGTAAAATGAATGCTTTGCCCATCATCACACATGAACAACTCGCAGAACATCACGCAAAAGCAGCAACACAGTGGATAGCAATTCATGGAAAAGTTTTAGACATTACGCACTTTCAGTTTAAGCATCCAGGAGGGAGAAACGCTGGTAAAGATATTTAATAATTTTACTAATAAACAGTATTAGAACACGCTGGTAAGGACGCAACAGGTGCGTAACATTTCACACTTTCTAAACAACATATTAGAGGATTTTGAAGATATGGGGTAATTTTTAATTGCAATTCTAACTTGTGCAAGATGTGGGCACAAAATAGATGCCTTACCAATGTTTGAAAGCTTACTTGTAGGCATACTAAAAAATTAATCTATTATTGAGCCGTTCAGCGGTTTTTACTGGTTTTCTCTTCAAACACACGCGCCGAAAACAATCACATGGAGCAGATATCAGTGCACGACGTTGATCCAGTCAAATTGGTAGATGTACGCAAAACAAAGCGTGTTACGCCTGCTTTCACGTGTCTAGCTGTTACTACCGTGGTACTCCAACTTATCAATTTGATTCTTGTTGGAGTACAAATTGTTTCTGTACTTTCTGTTGAGGGAGTACATATTGATCGGATGCTTATGTTTAGTTTACACATTTCATGCTCTTTGGCAATAATGGTAGCAGCCATGCTATGCATACGATCAGCATATGATGATTATCCGTGCCTCAAAGTATCCAACTTCTACGTTGGAGGACTTGTACTAGTATTAGTCGCCCAGTGCTTACTGGCAGGCTTGCCGAGCATGTCACGCATATCATACATTCAAATCGGACTATCGGGTGCAGCTTTAATGGCGTTGCTAGGAATGACTACCATGATCGCTTCGTGGAACGAGACACCCAAGAGCTCAGCACATTGTGCAGAAGCTACAACTGTAACTGTATAATTAATTTTATTCGATTTGTACAATAAGTTTCTATTTACACATTAGCTAGCGCTAACAAGGATGGCTTTGCCGCTGTCACGTTCAATGCCAAACAAATTCTGTTTGCTTTTTAGGGAAGTTACACGACTAAGTGGTCTACCTGGCTGAGTGATCTCCACAAACTGTTTACCGTTGAACTTGAGGCATTTGCCGTCACTCTTACGAGTAGCAAAGCACATGTTGTCAGATGTGACTTCGACACCACTGACTGTCACGTTCATATCTGTCCATTTCCAGTTCTTTTCATCCCAACGTACAGCCATATCCTCAGAATTTACTCCCCAAATTTCATTTCTTTTCTTGAAGAGATTTGAGTTTTTCTTTCCGCAGGCAATTTGCTTCAATTTGTACTCTGCGTGTCCTAAGACTACCCAATGGGGTAATCCAACAAGTCTTGGTGTTTGTAGCCGAAGTACCATACCTTCTTGAGCAACTGCAAGGAGTCTTTTATCATCTCTGCATGAAATACAACGCAACGGTATTTGTCTTGATATTTGTGCATAGTTCATTCTACAGTTGCCTGGGTTTTTCTTAGATTCCTCCATCACATATAACAAACCATTGTTACTGTCGATGGCATATAGTGTGCCGTCAGTCGTAACGGCAATATCTTTAAATGATTGGTAACGATTTTGAAGAGTAACGGGCTCCCACGTTGTTGTTTCGTACCTATGTCCTGTGCAGAACATAATTTTGTTTTCTGCTGATAATCCATATGTTCTCTTCTTTGAAACAACTATGGTTAAAAAGCTAATTTCTGTAGTCATGTCTCGCATGATACTGCCTACTGGGAACGAAGATGTATCGCCTGGTGTTATCATCGTGTATGCTTTTTTGCTGTCAAGTGTGCAAACGCCAAATTTAGAAGTTATTTATGGTGGATTATTGCCATCGAATCCTACGCTAAGATAAGCACTAGGAGGACAGAATAACTGAGGACTGTATCATAGTCGTCTGTTAAAATTCAAGTATGCATTCTTCAAATATTGGCGAAATTTAGAAGTACAATTTAGTGATAATTACATTATAGCGAATGTGCAACAGTCTTACTTGTTCCACTCCACATAGGGTCGTCTTCTTTAATTCTTGTTACGAATTTGACAATGAAATCTCTAGAACTACTTCTAACAAGTGTGGGACGATTTGCAAAGATTAGTTCGTCGTCGTTCAAGGCTGAAGAGTTGTTGCGCTCATTTGTACGTTTAATTGGGACACCCACTGAGAGTGTACCCATGTGCATGTTTGTGATGTGTTTTCCAACAAGATGTGGTCTATCCAGGAGCCGGTACTTAGCTAAAAGCATAAAAATAGCTTCTACAAACAAGGGCTGAAACCTCCAGCAACTACAAAATCCCAAGCCAATAAGTAGAACGCACTATCTGAAATGGAGTGTACAGTTTGGTGCTAACTACTAATTAGAAGATAAGTAGTGAACTTTGAGGAACAGCTCCAGCACTACGTGCACGAATCCTTTATAAACTTAGGCCCTTAAGTCTAGCGATGCATTTCCGACTAGCTGCGCGAAATGAAAGAATAAATGAATACTGATGGTTTAATTTTCCATAACCAGTAACTTTTTAAAATTTGCGTAGTGGGCAGCATAACTTAGTTGTTGATCTAATGTTCTATTTTATTCACAATCGTTTAGCCGATTACACCTCGAGCCGCTAATGGCTTATTTTCTTTCAACCATTGTTGTCTATGTCCATCGCAGCAGAAGCTCTTTATCATGAAATGATATTTATCGTCTGAGACTTCGTAGGTGTAAAACTTCAATTCATCCTGCGGTAATGGTGCTGCTTCGCAAATTTCGCACTTGATAGCTGTGTCGCAATCGCATACTCCGCATTTTTCTTCGTCGCAAGGGCATAAGTTTCGGTTGTTCCGCTTTTCCTGGCGCAGAGTAATATTTATAAATTCTCTGGTCTTCGTAATTGCTCTGCTTGAATCGCCATCACATCCCAAAATATCTTTTCTGAACTGCTCGGTAGTGCCTGAAAAGGCTGGCAAGTTGCAGCTTATCAATGGTGAATGTGGCGCGTCAGGATCGAAGCTGTTTACGCGCGTGCAATTTGGTCTTCTGCTGTTGAAATGCTCTTGCTGGTCTAGAGTTAGTACAGACAAATAATCTCTGGAGGTTCGTCTCATCTTGTTTGTCAAAGATGTTTATTTTTTGGATTCTAAAATTGGAGCAAAAGATTACAACTCCTCCTTAGGATACTGTTCTGAGCTGAGGTGTAATAAACGCCATGAAACGTAATCAAGCGAAACAGTGACAGTGCTCGTGTAGACTAACAACTAGTTGATCGTAGTATTGTAATTCATGGAAAAAATGCAATCCTTGAAGACCAACGACGTCCAGAATCTCAAACAGCGCTGGAACAAAGATGTATCGAACTTCGGATTAGACAAACCATTGCAAGCAGACAACGGTAGAATACATCCCTTAGGTTTTGTCGATGTAGAAGATAGCAAAACCGTCATCATGGACAGCCTCAGTAAAATTAAATTTATGCTACAACAACACCAACAACGTGAAAAACAGTTATCTACACTACAAGCACAACAACAAAAAGAAGAATCGGAACAGTTCCGTGCGTATTGCAAACTGTGGAAAGATCACAAAAAGACAACACTACAAAAAGAACACATATCCTCAATCGTTGGTGATTGCACTCAAAAACTAGCAGACTACTATACGCATCAACAATCCCACGCAACACGAGAGGTATTTTTTTCTATTTGTTTAACCTGTAGGTTAAACTCAAAGCATCCATGACAATCAAAAATGAAAAAGTATTGAAGGCGTTGGAAGATATCGCAGCGAAAATGAAACATTTTTATGAAGTTATTACGTTATCACGATCAGAAGAAAATGTCACAACGGATAATTTTTGTGAACCAATGGACTACGAGAATGTAGAAACCAATGGAACAAAACTATTGTACTATACCATCGCTAACTCTACAAACAACGTCGACGTACGTGCATATTCTTTCAATTCACAATCATAGGTCATATGTAACACTGTTGGATCCGTACAAAGTGTCAAATTGGAAAAACTACCAGAAAGTACAACTGATCCAGAGTTTAACGCAAAACTAACAAACTTGCTTCAACATTCCAAGTATGAAGAGTTTGTCAATGTACTCGTCGTTCGATTCCAAGATTTACATTACTATAAGGATCACACTGCCGTTATCAGTGATGGAAACGTTTTAGAACTATTACCACCAGTATGCGTGAGTTGGGAAATCGGACGCGATATTTGGAAGTTTTGCAATCCAACGCAACAAACGCAAGATGTCACCGCAGAAGGTGTCGATTTGCAACATTTGTTATCACACAAACCATCTTCACATCGTTATGGATCGCATATTTACTCATTCCATACTTCGGATTCTACAGACAACTCTGAAATGAAAAAGTTCCAAGTTATTCGTGGCGTCACATTATCAAAGATTTCTTTCCCATCAGGAACAAAAATTGCACCCATTTTCCAGGTATGTTTTGTTTTCATTTCCTAACCTACTAGTTACTGAGGCAACAATTGATCTACAACGACTTGTTTAATTCGTGTTTTTCAACACAAGTGGAAGCTACTCAACCAACGTATAACATTGAAGTGGCTTGTACCCCTCCATCGACCATTTTACTACGTACCATCATGACCACAAACTTTAACTTTTTATCCATTGAGATAGTGATTAGAGATGGTCAAGCGTATGTCAAGATGGATGGCGATGTTGGAAAGTATGCCACCCGTGTACTACGAGAGACTTGCAGTATACCAATTTTGATGCACTTTATACTAGTAGAGTGGCCCAAGTTGCAATAAAGTACATTTTACATTGTTTCTGTTTGATTTTCGAATTTTGATGCTCTAGGACACAACACTAATTCTTCCAAATTTAACCCAGCTCGTTTCTTTTTCATCATAGCTACTCTATCGTTTAGTGTAGAGTTGGTCGAAGTCGCCTTATTTTCGCACTTATCCAGTAGCTGAGATATCGTTTCAACCATCACAGAGTTTCTGTTTATCGATAAAAACATTTGCATGTACAGTAGTTCTTTTCTTTGTTCTGTTAATCCCAAGCTCTTTGCGACCCGCTCAGCTTCTTTAGCAACATTCTCTCGGTTCCACGTCGTGTTGCTGTTCATTGTTTAAGATTTTACGGATTCTAGTCCCAAACACTGAGCAGCAGGCTCTATGGAAATGGGATATGCGTTAACGTCTTCGTTGATCTTTAAATGGTATGTTAAAATCTACAGCTTACTTTAAATGCATTCAGAACACGCTTATGTCGCGGTACATGCAAAATAAAACTAGTATAAATAAACTTTACAGTGAACTACAATAATCCACTCTCTTCAAAATCGTGGTACTGTCTTGCACCTGTTTTACAGCCTAGCTCTACCTAACATGTGAACACTGGTTACTTCCATGAAAATTTGCCTACAGTGTACTCTGATTCTTTGTTATCTTCATCGCAGACATGGACTAACTTTTTACTACCTCCCCTAGTTTTATTTGATAGTTGTTCAGCGACTATACGGTCTGACTCTTCGAATATTTCTCTTTTATAGATAACAAAATTCAGAGGAGTATTCGGTTTCGGACTACCGGTGTCTGGTACTGCGTCAGTTATATCAGGTAAGATACGTGCATTTTGCTGTGGCGTAGTTGATTCGTGCTGTAGTACATGTGTGGAAGTGTCCACATACGAAGACGTGAATGTTGGTACGTTTGTATGTATTGCTGAAAACTGTACGGACTGATTCGCTAAAGGAGGCGGCATAGAATTTTGGTTATTTGTTCGTTCTCTCTCCAATCCAACCTGTAATAACTCTTCCATAGTTTCTGTGCGCAGAGTGTAACGTTGTTTTTTCATCGTTGCGTGTTTTTTGCAGTGCGAAGTCAGGAAAAAATCATTCTGGC
>JAESGV010001103.1_pt1 | contig 11497 bp, 15 predicted proteins | sample 9269781 | NCBI WGS metagenome assembly JAESGV01 (sample SAMN15741586, study PRJNA653496) | algae metagenome | isolation source: Tildeniella torsiva UHER 1998/13D and co-occurring heterotrophs from... | place: Slovakia: Slovak Paradise National Park, Hrabusice, Kosice Region | collected 2000-01-01 | reverse complement strand
ATTATTACAAATTTGTTATTTTTAGTTGATGAATGCTGCGTTCTGGTTCATTATCCTAGGGTCTATACCATGTGTTGTTGGCGAGGGTGGCAATGTTACGAATGCTTTGAACACGCGAATAGGACCACTGCTCGGCTGGCATACAACACCAGTTTCTATTACATTATTTTATATTTTGGGACTTGTATTCGCGGCAATGTTAACCAAGATGGCAATATCAGTTGTTGCTCAAAAGGGATTCGACCTGAAAAAACTAATACCAGAGTCTGGTCTACTGATTATCGTTGGACTTGTTATCGGTGGAATAGTTCGTGGTATCAGCACCTCTGAAGATCAAGTTTCACTGGTTTTCAATAGCGAGTTGTACTTTTACTTTTTGTTACCAATCATCTTCTTTGAAGTAAGTTAATTATTTGTAACATAACATTGCAGGCTGCATATACAGTGAATCTAAAATTCTTTTATCACAATATCATACCTATCGTCATGTTCGCATTCTTTTTGACGTTTCTTGGATGTTTAAAAACTGGATTCTCTTTATGGGGATTCTCATTCTCAAAAACATTCACATTGAATTACTCATTACCACTCATACTCATATTTTGCGCTGTGATCAGCGCTAACAAGTCTATATTGATCATTCAGATTTTTAAAGATTTACATGTAAATTTAAAGTTGTATACTTTGATACAAGGAGAGTCGATGTTAAACGATCCAGTATCTACTGTCATGTTTACAGTACTAATATTGTTGCTAAATGCATCAGTAAGTGTTGTTTATAGGTACTAACACATTCAATAGGAATTTAATAGAACTTTCGTTGGTCTTGCAGTTGGCAAGTTTTTCATTGTATTGTTTGGTAGAGTTCTAGTTGGAGCAGTTATTGGATATCTTGGATTGTTCATAACCAGATTCTCCAACTTGACTCCATCGATTGAGCCATTGTTCGTAGTATTTGTGGGCTTCACGTTGTTTGCAGTATCTGATTCCTTGTACTTTAGTGGGTTCATATCTATCTTCTTTTGTGGAGTGATTCTGAATGAGTACACTGGATACAATATTAGTAGACATAGTTTTCATACTACACGACATACATTACTAGCCATCGCTCAAACTACTGAAAGTATTCTATTTGTAGAGTTGGGTATCGCATTAGTTGTGCATGAACACTACTTTGACTGGGGATTGATACTAGCTACAGTTCTGTTTTTATTGCTGTGGTGTATTATACTCACGTTCGTACTCATGTTTTTTTACAACTACATTGCATTGTACAGAAGAAAAGAAAATAGAATTCCTTTTAGAGATCAAGTCATCATTAGTTTGAGTGGAATTCGTGGCGCTATATTGTTTGTGTTGACGCTGTTAATCTATTCAAAAACTGAGAAGCGTTCATTATCTGAAGAAGATTCACGCAGAAGAGCATCACTTATTACTGTTATGCTCATGATTATTCTATTCACCACATTTATACAAAGTACAGCGCTACGACCATTAGTATGGCTACTTCGTATCAGAAGAGAAAAGGATGAACTCAAGACAGTACATAACGTTGATGCGCTTCCCAACAATATTCGTTTATCAGATATTCACATATTCCCAGTGAGTGTTATACAACAAGCTATACAAGAGCTGGAGAGTTCACAAGAAGATACATTGACTGCTGTTCGACTTATAATGAAGCATGTTAGAATGATCATCAAGCAACTACGAGTGTTGAGCAGCCGATTCCAACTAGCGTTATCACCAAAAGTTGTCAACCCAAGACATATGAAGAAGCGATTCTTAGCCTCTGAAGAGGTGAGACTGAAATGGAAAACGTATCTAACTCTGTGCAACATTACAGATGATTCGATTATGTCGACACCGATCATAGAAGCTGTTAATATGATAAACGGACAGACAGCAGAGAAAAAGCCGGCTGTGCTAGACACTATTCGACGATCGTTAGATCAAGTAGCAACTAAGAAGTCAGTGGAGATCAAACCAAATCCAGTAATCGACATCCTATTACATTGTAATGTGATCGAACCAACACCTCTAATAGTACCAAAACGTGTTTGGTGGAAGTTAAAAAAGCGGAAACAAGAAGAAAATACAACAGTTCCTCCGCCAACGATAAGACTCACAACTTGGGCTAATGACAAGGAATATGTATACTATTTGATTCGAGTACTACACGAGGAAATGTACATGCACTGGCGTAACAGAATGCTCAAAAAGATATCTGGACTTCCTGATACACAACAAGATTGTATTTTACTACTCCAAATATTGGAGGAAGAAGTAGCAAAGAATGAAAAGAGAAAAACAGAATATTTGTCCAAGATGGAAAAACAAAGTTCTGCTGTACAGATACTAGGGGAATTCGGAATAGCAAACATTGTTGAAACAATGCATGCGTTTGTAGAGAAACCATATGCAACTCATCCATCACGCATATTGTCACTATGGGATCGCGTTAGTCATCCATTTAAACAACACGTTTTCAATTTCATGGTTAGATCACTCAACATGGAGGAAATCAAAGTCGTTCGAGCATTGGCAGTGTTGCAGAAACCTGATTACGCAGTAGCAACAGAAAGAAAACAATTTATTACTCGTGAGCAACGGATACGATTTCACATGTTTTGGGAAAAGATGAGAAGATGGTCATTGGCTGTCCTCATGCACTCACATACACTTCCACGTGTCAATTTGATGCGAATCATTGGCTCAGAGATAGATACAAACAAGAGGTATGATGAGCTGTTAGGAATGTCGTATCCTGGATTTGGTGTTAATCAGGAAGAGGAGATGGTGGAAATTGAAGACAGTGGCGATATCGCAATGAATGAATTGATAGAAGAAATGGAGGATCAAGAAGATTAAATTATTCGCTTATTATTTACTACATTGCATATTTCCAGTTGACTTGCTTATTCTGTTCACGGATTGACAGTGGATAGTTCCGCGTCACTGTCGTTCTTGGTTAAATATGTTGCTTTGTGATTTGCAAAACACTGTTTACAAACCACACAACACCTCAGCAAGATATGGCAGTTAAAGTAAACTGTAACGTCGCATTGTACCGCGCTTTCCTGTTAACTTGCGATGATCCAGAGTTATGAAGAACTGGTTGCCAGAGTGCATAACAGAAGCGACTTAGAGCAAGAGACGCATCTAGTGTTATTTTCGCACCAATTTGATACATCTATTTGGACCTTATTCACCACCAATTACTTGACGCGATTATACAACCTATCGTACCTCGATTTAGCAGGGTAATCAAGTTAAATGCTTGTAACATTCAGATGTGGACTCGATGATAGACGCATAGATGAGATATTTAGTGTTTTGAAGACAAACGATATCTTCGTGGAAGAGTTACACTTAGGCGGGAACTATATCAGTGACTATGGAGCTAATTCTATTGCAAACTATCTTAAATATAACAAAGTTTGCGTTCCATGATTATTCTAACAATAATAAGCGACTAGTGGCGTTGAATCTACGGTACAATAATATTGGAAATCAAGGACTAGCTCAATTGGCAAAATCGGTGTCCATACACGAAGCGATAGAAATATTAGACCTGTCAGTAAACTATTTTGACGATACAGGTGTTCAGGCGCTGTGCTATTCCTTGATGATGAATCACACGCTAATCGAACTCAATCTAAGTGGGAATGGCCTAAAAGTAATGCATGATAAGTGTTACTAACAATGTAGGACTGTATGTTTGCGATTGTAGAGTGCGTACTACACCATCAACAGTTAGAAGACTTGGATTTGAGTAACAACAAATTCGGAACAGAAATAGAACTATTTTGTACCGCAATGAGCAAAATATGTCTGGTATGCCCTTTTTCACTCGTTTTAACCAGCATAGCTTAGTTTGAATCTTAGTCATAATGAAATACAAGATCCAGAATGTGTAAATTTTCTAGGTACACTCGGTACAAATACATCACTCATTCGATTAAACTTGTCACAAAACAAGATCGGAGATGATTCTGGGTTTGCTTTGGCAAAAGCGTTTGGAACGAACAAATCACTCGCAATACTGATTTTAGCGGATAATCAACTATCAGTACGATCATGTCGATCATTGATTAATGCAATACACGATCACCCAACGTTACACCATCTCAACATGATGAGAAACACACTATCTGTTGAAGATTGTATACAATTGCGAGATGTATTATCGTGGCAGAAGAGTCCTGGTTCTACTCATCACATCGTTTACTCTACTTTTGATGCAACAAATACAGAAAACGATGAGAAAATGTTTCGAATTCCCTCTCCAGAACACTTTGTATTCGACGAAGAGATACAGGCTATTCTAGATGTTGCTTACAAATTCCGAGCAGAAGTAAATCAAGTAGTACAACAAACACGTCTTCCACCAAAGAGACAAGATGTCAATTCATCACTAACGTCAAATGTAGAACAACGTATTGACGCCATTGTGAAAAAGAAGGAGACAAAACCGTACGCACTACAGGAACTTTCCTATTATGAGACACAAGAGCCAATTGAACTTGAATTGTTTGAAGTGTCGAGTATTGAACCAGTACCTGATCCGGAGTACGAAGATTCTGCGTTCTTTACAGAAACTCCAGGAACACCATTTGACAACGCAAAATCAGAAGATGAAATATTTGTTCAAATTCCTGATATACAGCATATGACACCTATCGAAAAGTATGACGATAACCGTGTATTTGAAACACCTCTCGAGAATCAAGAAAAGCACGAACCATCGCCACCCGAATCACCAGCAAAAGAACAAGAGAAACAAAACGTTGAACAACGAGAGAAGATACCACTGGTAGTAGAACACTTGGAAGAAGATATAAATGATATCGTACAAAAGTATTACTCAAATGCAGCCAAGCTGTCTATCATGGGTAGAAAAACACTAAAACGAATTGAAGACGATGTAAATGAAGAAACAAAGTCACTAAGAGGACTGTTACAAACTCTAGAGAACAAGAGTATACATTCCAGAACAAGTTCACAACAATCTACTACATCTGATACGATAACTGCTGTTTCGAAACAACCAAGTGCAGTGGAACAAGATGTCCAAACTGAAACAAAATCAAATGAGAAAGCTCAAACGTTATCGATTACTGTACCAAAGAGTCCATTAGATGAATCATTTACTTCAGATACAGAAACAGCGACACCAAAATCACTAGGATCACGTTCAAGTTCACAACGATTGCTCATTAGTACTGATAGTCCAACTACAAAACAAGCACGTATGTCACGATAATGATCTATTAACGATAAGTTTCTGATTATGTTAAAAAGGGAAAGATTAAACTCAAATCAAGAATGACGTATCCATCTGTTCCATTAACACCATCGAACAGGTCAAAAGGATTAAAAATATGGATGGAAATCGATAGTGAGGGGATGATAACGTTCACTACGCGATCGAGATTTTCAAAATCTAAACCTATTGCGATCATGATGAACTTGCAAGATCCAGAACTTGAAATTGAAAAAGCAGATACTGACGACAAAACCATAATATTTAGAAATTCTAACACCAAAGAAGAAATTGCTCGCGTAACTTCCAAGAGAAGAACATCTGTACTGTATTCTATAGATTTTGTCAGAAAATTGGTCGTTGTGTAAATTTATAGTTTTGAAGTTAAATGATTGTCCTGTATGCTCACTGCCATTGAAAATTTCGATCTGGGAATATTTTCTTCCTTTTGTCTTACGTTGAGTGAGAAAGCATCACGTTTTGGATCCTGTAGTAGTTCTGTTGCCATTCTCCCAATCAATGGTGCAAATTTGAACGCGTGACCATTACATGCACCACAAACAACAATACTGTTATCTCTTGGATGTACATCAATGATAAAATCATCGTGTTTGGAAGTAGTGTACAAACATGTTTCGAATGTAAATGGCGCATTAAAATCTCGTTTGTTGAAATCCATTCCAACGTAATTTTGTGCCAAATATTGTTTCATAATTTTGATTTTTCTATCAGGCATCTATTTGTTAGCGCACGAGTATGGATTCTTACTGAAAAGTTTCGTTCCAAAGTTGGATCTTCTAATCGATCATCGTTCTGTAACGAGTAGTGAATTCCAGCCTTGAAAGCTCCCTTTTGTTCAAATATTGGGAATCCTATTGGTTAACGTTTGTACTATTTCTTACCAAAGTATGCCAAATCCTGTTCATTTGAGAATTGTTGGACATGAACTGTATCTTCAGGATGTAAAAAGTCAAAATATCTTCCCCAATGAATCCACAATGGTAGTTTTCCAATTTGATACGCCTCTTGTACTTGTTCAGGTACGTGCCAAAAACCATACGATGTTTGAATAACTATAATGTTAGTTTTTGTGTTTTTGAATTACTGTTAAGATTTAGTGATACTTTGTTGGGTACCGATTCTCTTAAAAATTTACTCGTCCATGATCCTAAACATAGTACAATCTTTTTCGTGTAAACTTGATACGAATTACCGTTTGCAGGCTGTATCGTGATTAAATGTTTGTATTCACTCGAGTTGCTGACGATTTCTATGACTTTTTGGTGTTCTCGGATAGTGATGTTCTTGTTTCGTAGCGCTAAAACTTGCAACGTGTTCACACATTCTGATGCATTTAAAATACCTGCGTCACGTTGGTAGAGTCCAATATAATCATTTTGAAAAGTTGGTTTGTTGAATGCAGGGAATCTTTCTTTGATTTGGCGTGCATTTAGTATCTCGTGTTCTAGTTTGTTCTTTTTTGCGACATTGATAACTGTTTGCATCATATGATGGTTTTCGGAACCGAAATCTAGTCCACCAGTTTGTGTGTATAATTTTGTACTGAAAATCAGTAAGACAAAAGTGAATAAAAGTACTTGGAGGCTTTTTCTATGTTTTGCCACTGTTCGAGTGATTCTATTCCCATGCGGCTGTATATTTCGTCTTCGTAACTAAATCTTATAATTCTAGAGTTGCCGTGCGATGAGCCATTTGCGTGTATTCTTGGGGTAATATTGTATTGTTCTAAACACAGCACTTTTGGGGTGTTTTGTGGTAAAGACAATTGGTAGGCTGTTGCGCTTCCAAATACTCCCATGCCTACAATAACTACGTCATACTTCTCTGTGGGATTAGCCATGTCTCTCTATCCAAAACGTTACAATCCCAGTTGGCCACCATTTTTCAGAAATGATGCAATAGAAGACACCAACACGTTTTACTGGTAAAACTTCACTTAACTGTCAATAACAACCGTTATGCGGACTCCGAGTATCGATGATGGCAAACATCTTTCGCTCATGCATTTCAAAAATAAGTTAACCGTTACGTTGCACTCTTCCCATAATTCTGCAGAAATAACATTTTATTTTATACACACGAAAAATCCAACGAAAGGATATTATCACCCCCTCAAACATGATTAACATCGATAGATTTTCAGACGTCGACTTCATTGTCGCAACAAGCAACGCTGACGCATTGAGCGTCCCCAAACAACAAACTGAGCTTCAACTACTGGACAAGGTCATCAAAGGCGCAATTATCACTGGCTGTGCTGCATCATGTGCATATGCCTGCTACTTCTACCTTCCAGTCATCGCATTCCAGACTGGATATCATGGTAGTCTACTCGTGTCGAGCTACTTGGCTCCCAAAGCATCAACACTCACATACTATATGATCATACTTCCTAAAGCAGTACACATTGGAACCTACTGCTATTCATCACCACTAGTTGCATCCGCTGTACAAACAGTATCAACAGTATCTGGTGCAGCAATTGGCACCTCAGTTGTGCAATTGTATGAGTTGATCAAGAAAGTGGTACATAAACCAAGTATCGTCAAGCAGACGATTGAGAAGATATGTCGAGCTGTACAAAGACTTCTGAAGAAACTATACTGGAGCAGTATGTGAAACACTGAACAATAAGATAAATGTAAATAGTAAAATAACTTTTTGATCTAGCACTGTAGCGAAGTAATACAATTTTGATCAAATATGTTTATCGAATAGTAATACAAACTAGATCAGTGAAGTGTTGGATACGTCGTACAAGTATCTTTGGTTTTGCAACAAAAAAGAAATAGTTTCCTGATGATGTAACTGATATCTTGTCAACGCCTTCCATTTTCTTAATTTTGTGTACGATACCTATCTGTCCCTCTACAGGTATAACACTATAATCTTTTCCCCACGTAAACCATTCGCCTGACATTAGTATTTATGATAAATTGTACCATTTGCCGTTTTAACAATGTTTCTATTGCTTCGTGCATAGCTGTATACTCTATCAACGCTGTAGATACCTTTCACTTTGATTGGCGTAGCTACTGCTGCTCCATTTCGATCAACAGACAATGCTTCTCCGTATGACAATCCCCAAGCGTATACCTAATATGTAAATAGCACTATCCTCAACAAACCTCTCCTTTTGTCGACAGTGCAATGGTGTGCCATTGTCCTGCGCTTGCATCAAGTACATCAAAGTCTAATGGTACAATAGTTGGTTGTTCGATATGTGTACGATGCAGCTTGTCAGCTCCACAACGACTGTCTATGCTGTTAGTATTGACAACTCTATTGTTACCTAAATTGTAGCCCCAAGCAACCAGTTTGTTTGAGTGTAGCACAACAATGTTATGCCAGCCACCAGCTGACACCTTTCGAATCTGTTTTTTGTACTCGTTTAGAGCAACCATCTCATAGTAACGTTGTATGTTTGTGTCTGCTTTGGCTGCCTGGTTGTACAAGTTGCTACCTAAGAAATAAAAAGTGTTGTCGTAGGATATAAACAAGCCGTGTTCGTATCCGCACAGCATGTCTTGGATTTTTGAAAGAGGCAACACTTCAAATGGTTTTGATGTAGAAGGTGTCAACACTTTTCCACCATCTAAAAGTAAAATTGATGCATATTAACACCCACCAGTGATAAAGTAAAACCTGTCGAAGTAGTATTGAACCTTGACGATTGTATAATTATTTAACTCGTGTCCAAGATAATTTCTTCGCGAACAAAAAACTTGTCCTGATTCTTATAAGTTAGTACGCGTGAAAAATACCATTGACTGCGCAAGCGATACCGTCCATATATTCTATGCATTTAATATTCCCTCTTCCTAAACAGTAGTCTGGGATTTGGTACTGTACTTGTTCAACATTATCTACGTTTGCTTTTACTGCTGTAAATATATTTGTGTTATTCGTAAGCACAGAAGTTGGTTCCACGTAATGCACCGTTTGTGACATCTTGTCTCTTCGTTTTGTAAGTTCAGACTCAAATCTGCACTACAGTTAAACTTTGCAATTTTATTTTGGTTTTCGCCTATAGGACCTTAATTCAATCGGCTCAGCATCAAGAATTTGTGTTTGTTCATGATTTGAGGTAAATTTACCAGTCGCCAGTTCTTACATTGCCGCTCGGATTGTGGTTAATAACCATAACTTGATTCGCTGCGATGTTTACAGTGCTGTCGTCCTGTTGTGGTACTCCAAATGCTTGCATGTCCATCTCTTTTACAGTCTTAACATTAGCAAGAGCGTTACTTCGTGGTATCGCTGCTTCTTCTTCATAAATGTCAAACCATGGATATCCATTCTCAGTATATGATCTAGCATCAACAGGTGTTTCTGGTGGTGGTCTTCCTGTTATTTCTTGGTACATGGCAGAGTTCACAATATGTACAAACAATTTTTGTTCAGAGGTAATGTCCCAGAAATCCTTTCCTCTGTAGTCTTGTTTTATCTTTTGTTTGATTTTCCCAGCTGCTGCCAATCCCATTTCTCTCGCTTGTGAAGGTGCTTGTGTTGGTCCTACATCAAAATCGTCATCTTCATCAGGCAATGCTACCGTAACTGCTTGTAGTAAATCTTGTTCGTATTGTGCGAGTAAGTTTGCATCGATTACTACTTCTGGTGGAGCTAGTGCAGGAGCACAAACAAACTGCAAATCTTTGTGCTCTGAGAGTACTCTTGAAATATGTATAAATGGATGCTCAAAGTTGTAGTTACTCTTTGCAGAAATGTCATAGTATACTAGATTCTTCTTTTTAGCGAATCTGTTTCGCTTTTTCATCACGTGTGTTTTATCAACATCGATCTTGTTTCCACACAAAACTATTGGAATCTTCTCACAAACGTTGGTAATACTTTTATACCACTTGGGTACTTGTTGATATGATCTTTCCGATGAAACATCAAACATGATGATTGCACACTTTGCGCCAACGTAGTGAGCTTCGTTGATCTCTTGTCCACTACAATCCCAAATCATATAACGAACAGGACCTATGTTTGTATGAAATAGTACTGGCATTACTTGTACTCCAACTGTTGGTACGTACGTTTTCTCAAACTCTCCAGTGACATGTCGTTTGACAAATGATGTTTTTCCTACTGATGGTCCACCTACTAGAATCATTTTAAACGTTGGTATGTTATCACTTGGTGCAACTGCGCCTAGTGGTAGAGGTGGTGCTAGAAAGTTTGGTGCAGGAAGCGTAAAAGCGTCTTGAGGTGTATGACGTTGCTTTCGCTCCGCTTTTCCATCGTAGACCGCTATTTGTATACCTCCAAATGTTTCTTCGCCGGTTATTTGTGCTTCCACAGTGTATCCTTTACCGAGAGGCATAGCCACGAATTGTTTGATACAACCATCTTCTGCATTTACACCATCTAACCATTTTTGATCTGGTACGACTACATAAGGTTGTATTTCACCATCTAATCCTTCTTTCCATGGTTCTCCACTTAATGCGTTCACTTTCCCCACTCCAATTTTAATTGCTTTTGCGTGCTCCTCCACACCGGTAAAGTTCATCCACATTGCTTCCTGAATTATTAGAATTTGTGTCATAACGTACGCGTTGATACGTTGGAATAAACACTCCACCATGCGCACGCCACTTTGGAGGGCATTTATCTGCATAATCATCTACCTTGCAAATAGGAAATGGCCCAAGTGAAGGTGGTAGTGGATAAACTTTATCATCGTCGCTTATGCGAAATGTTCGTTCAAATGTAATATTCACTTTGTTGTCTGGGTCTAGTGGGTCGAAAAACGATACAGAGTCTCCGACCACATTTACTGCTAGTTTAGGCATGTTTGTTGAACTTGCTCGGCACGTCTTCAAAAAACTTCACGAAGACATGCAAGCGAGTTTACTCTAGTCAACCCGCTTTTTGAAAGATCTTGCCAAACGATGTCGCTAAGAATATTACCCCGAGTTAGCCAGGTTGCTCGTTCGTTCAACATCAGAGGATACAAAGTGCTGTATACTGCGCACGTCAGATCAACAGGCGGAAGAGATGGAGCAGCAAAATCTGTACAAAGCGACGGACATATTGACATCAAATTAAGAAAACCAAAGTCAATGGGAGGCAATGGTGAAGGAACAAACCCAGAAGAGCTCTTTGCTGCAGGATATTCGGCATGCTTCCTTGGTGCTATGGGAGTCGCAGCGAAGAATCTGAAGTTAGATCTCCCTAAAGACACCTCAGTTACAGCAG
>JAESGV010001102.1_pt1 | contig 11499 bp, 10 predicted proteins | sample 9269781 | NCBI WGS metagenome assembly JAESGV01 (sample SAMN15741586, study PRJNA653496) | algae metagenome | isolation source: Tildeniella torsiva UHER 1998/13D and co-occurring heterotrophs from... | place: Slovakia: Slovak Paradise National Park, Hrabusice, Kosice Region | collected 2000-01-01 | reverse complement strand
TGTTTGATGGATCGTTTATCAAGTGGAGAGAAGATAAAATCAAACAACTAGGAGGTGGTGGATTCTTGACAGAATTTGGAGCACTAAGTGATAGTGCTCATGGTGTAGAAGAAGTTGATTGGTTGTGCGATGAAGCAGACAAACATTTGCGTTCTTGGGCGTATTGGCAATTTAAATACTATGCTGACATCACTACACAAGATATGCCACCACAAGTAGAAAGCTTCTACAATGCAGATGGTAGTTTGCAAACACCCAAAGTTAGAGCGTTGTCGCGTACGTATGCGCAAGCTGTCTGTGGTGTGCCAACAGTGATGAAGTTTGATCACGAAAGTTCTGCGTTTACGCTATCCTATACTAGTGTTGACTGTAACAAGAAACCAACTATTATTTATTTGAATGAGGAATGGTTCTATGCTTCTGGATTTACAGTAACAATTAGTCCACAAGCATCTGCCAACTTTACTCGTGTAACACCAAACTATCTACACGTTCAACATGCAGACTCGCTTTCAGTAGGTAGTCAAATCACAATCACTATCGCCAAGAAATAATGTAATCTACAGTAAACTATTTTATTATGAAGATTTGCATAGCGTTAGCTGTGCTTATCATTGGCGTATATGCTGGTTCGGTGCAAGACCTTATAACAGCAATGACTCCAACTGAAACCAGTCCAGGATGCGTTTCATTTTCACCATTTGTTACTGATGGCGATCTTGCATACAATCCAGGTTGGGGGCCAACACCTCCAAAGAGTCTAGTCACTACGTTGCTCAACATTTTGCATACACAAACAAGTTTTCGTTGCATACAAATTTATGACATGGGAGGTGCATCTCAAGTGTACAACGATATTGTAGAAGTCGCAGATGCATTAGGAATTAAAGTACTAGGTCATGTCTACTTGAACTATGCATTGCTAGAAGACGGAACGCTATCGGAAGAATTAGCTACAGCTAATGAGAAACACATAACAGGTGCAATTGCAACTGCATTAAACTATCCTGACACTGTAATCGGGTAAGTATGTTAGACAATTATTAACAGTGATAGAATTAGTTGTGGGTCGGAAATGGCTTATGAGAATAACAATCTCCCAAAGACATTAGAAATAGTTACTAATTGTATTACCAAATTGAGAGACGCAGAAGTTACTCAACCTCTTGGATACATTGATGTCGGAACAGTGTAAGTTACTCTTTACGTAGCTCATTTGTAGATTGTGTGGAAGTCAAGAATATCCATGCACTAAAAAGTGGAAAGGGATGGAAACAATTGTCGATTGGATAGGATTGGACGAATTCCCGTGGTGGAAAAATACATTCAGCAAAGTATTTACATGCGTTCCTATCGAAAATGCCGCCAATCTTACAACATTCATTTATGAAAACGTCAAAAACGCTTATACTAAACCTGTACTTCTAACAGAATTTGGATGGCCAGGAACATCAGGAGAAGATAGAAAATCTGCACCAAACAAGTATACAGGTGAAGAATGTGGAATAGCTAACCCAGCAAATCAAATAAGAGCTAATCAAGAAGTATTAGATTACTGTGCTACTCATAATTTGCCATGTACCGTGTTTGAAGCATTTAACGAGTTATGGAAAGGATCTAACGCACATGATATCAATGTGAGTTGCTGTTACGTAGACTAACTCGATTAGGCATTTTGGGGATTCTGTAGTGGATACAAACCTTATGACTGTACGAATGTACCTCTTGGTTTTAGTCATGGTACTGTTACGACAACAACAGAACCTAGTAGTACCAGTAAGCCATCAACGACAAAGACTGCGACAAAGACACCCTCTCCAGTACCAACTACAAGATCAGCTGCATCTTCAGGAACGTTTTGGGCAGTAACTGCTGCGTTAGCTGTTATTATGTCATTATACGTTTACACTTCGTTGTAAATATCTTTAATCTCGATTTTATCTATTACCTCTAAGCAAATTAGTAGTCGTTTGTCAAAATTAATTCCATTCTCATCGATCTTTAATTTTAATTTGCACGAGTGGATATTGCTGTTTGCTCAAATGGTACCAAATCTCCATGCAGTGGAACCATAGCTGAGGACTCTAGCAGTAGCTCTGTGTATGACGTACCTCTTTTATTGGACAACCAGGTCAAGCACAAAACAAGAAGCAGCATTGTATGAAGTGCATGTCTACCTTGGAGTTCTTGAGTAACGTTGGCGGAGCAATACTCTCTAACTTGCACGAGTTACAACATGTCACAAGTCATTCAAATTCAAACAAAGATGCAACGTGCCGGGTCTCAGAACGCCACAAGTGAAAACTTGTCCGTTGAAACTGTACAAACTCCGCCTGACTCGCCCACGCAATCATCTCCAGATTCCACACCAAACGAAGACATGGTTAACCGACAACGCCTACCTTCATCAATACACAACGTCTTTAAACAAAGCTACCTGCTAAAGCGTGGTAAATGGAACAAAAACTTCCAAAAACGTTGGGTCGTTTTAAAAGATGGACGGTTATGCTATTTTCCAAACAATGCAACAAAAAAGCCAACTGATTCAATAGATTTACAAGATACATTCGTTAGAAAAGCACCAGAGCTAAATACAGAACATGACGCACGATGTTTCATGTTATTCACCAAAGAAAGAAACTATTATTTCGTGGCCGATGACGTTGTACAAATGAACGAGTGGATAGTCGCACTTCGAATGGCAGGTTCTATTCTAGATCCCAACAGAAAAGAAACATCGGAGGTAGGAGTGTTTAGTGAAGAAGCAGCAAAAGAACTATTGTTCGAACGACTCAAATTCCAAAGCAAAAATGCAACTGCGCAAAACGATGCCTACTTGGAAGAAGTATTATCTAATCATGAATTAGAAAAGAAACAAAAACTTGTCGAACTAGAACACATGCTGCGTGATGATTTCCGCAAACAATTAGAAGAAAAAGAAAACGAACATGAAGCACGGATACGAAAACAAGGAGAACATTTTTTCGAACAAGAACGACTGCTGAGAATGCAAGCGTTAGATCGTGAAGTAGCACTACAAAAAGAAGTAAATAGAATTAAATTGGAAGGCGAGAAAAATACCAAACGGTTAGAGGATGATTACGAGAAAAAGTTACGCGACTTAGAAAAGAATTATTTAGAAATAATCAACAATCAAACGAGACAAATAGCGAAACTAGAACAAGATCGTACACCACCGCCACCGACTAGTCAATGGACAGATGATTTTGTCACAAGTTTGCAAGAACAAATCATGCAACTCGTCGCACAAGTTCAACGAGAAAAAATGCAAGCAGAAAATCGCACAATTGAAATCAAAAGACAAATACAATCACATTGCGATTTAAAACTAGTAGAACAACGAAAAGAATTCCAAATGAAAATCATTTCCATGCAAAAAGATCATAGGTGTCAATTAGCAGAAAACGGAGCATCATTAACAAGTGAATTAGGAAGAGCAATCTACAACAAAGATAAAGATTTGATACGATTAAAATATGGACATGGACTAAACGATTCTGATGCACAAGATGATGAACCCGTTCAAAAGCAAGTAGTCGATCGTTCCATTTCAGAATTCTATAGCGGAGCTGCGTTAAAAGAAGCCGTTTCCCATATCGAACGACTTGTCAAGCAAGTTGAAGAATTAGAGAAACATGTCGTGACTTTGGAAATGGCGTTACAAGAAAAAGATATCGATTTAGATTACAAATCGACTGTCATGGAAGCGCAACAAGAACAAGTACGAAGTTTACAGTCATTTGCAGTGATGGATAAAAATGAAATCGAACAACAAGTTCTAAGTCGTTTCCAATCAGAGTTACGTGATTTGCGAACGCGTATGGGAGATCATGAAATGGAACATGATCGGCTACGTATGCAGTTACGTGATTCTGCGCTTGAACAAGAACGCTTACGCGCAGAACTCGTTTCTGCTCAAGAACGTCACAAGAAAGAACTCAAAGAATTACAAGATCACATTGAGCAACTAAAAACGAAAAACCAAATTGCAGAAGAAGAAAAAACACGTATGAAACAGATAGAAAGAGATATCTCGTTGCGGTCACGATCTAGGACTGAATTGTGGACAGAACCTTTTAATAAATAAATTATTGTGTTGGTGCGGGAGCAACTTGAGTGGTAGGAACTGGATTTTCAGTTTCTGCCAATAGTTTTCTCATGTGTTCTTCACTGAACAACTTGTTCTCTTTAATGTAAGAGATAACTTCATCGTTGATCAAGTATTTGATACTGTAACCTCTTTTGATAAGCATGCGAACTTTTGTGGAACTAACTTCGTTCATGATTCTTTCTGGAACTTGGAAAATGTTTCTTGCGTTATGTTGCAAGACATCGTTTTCGAAAATTAAAGTTGCCAAGCTTACACCAACGCGTTCGATGCAAACGACACCGTGGTTGGCCAAAATGAATTGTACATCTTCTGGGCGCCATACTCCTGGTTTGACAAAAGACTCAAGTAAGTCAGCACCGCATAATAAAAAGATATCAACGTCAGTTCGGTTCAAATGAGTTGATACGCTTTCTACAAAGTGAGCCAAAACTTGTCTAGTTCTCGAATATTCTTTTTGGCGGATTTCCCAGTCGTCAACAGTAATCCATTCAGAGTCCTTTGTTGCTAAACGGCACATTTCTAATCTGTGCTCTGGTTCAGCGAGTCCCTTTTTACGCTTTCCGTAGTCAGCATGTACGGGTGAAATGAAACCTCCAACGACATCAATATGTCTTTCTTTCATTAAAAAATCGCGGGCTGTTTCGAACATGCGAAGATGTTGACAGGTTACTGGACTGAATGAACCACACGCTACTAGAACTGCTGCTCTTCTTTTTCTTTCTTGCCTGCTGGTTAGTTAAATTAATGTGCGACGTACTCTGTAAGAAGGTCCTGTGGTTGACGTAGTGACTTGGCTGGGAAAACGTATCCTGTAAGTTAGACAACACGTAGAACTACAAACCTTCTGTCATGTTCTGATTGCTTTTGTTTTACAAGAGATGTCGCACATCATCGTTACACCGGTTTGGACTAGCCGTTATACATTTAGACTATTTTGCAAGAAAAACAGCATTCACGACAATGTGTTCCATCGTGCCAAAAAACCGTGATTATTTGTTAAATACATGACATTTTCAAGTTATGAAAGCTCATAAAAACGTCTACTTGATTCATCCTTTTCGCTCACTGCTGTGTGATGTTACACTCAAATTTGTGCACCAGTTCACAGTTTTGGTCTTCCCATTCTTATTGTGAGAATTAATTCAACAAAACATACAAGCATCTTTCTCAAAAAGTCTATTGCATTTGCTGGTTGGTCTCCTTGATTTATCACCACCGGGATGATCACTGATTGTGGTTCGGGTAGATGTTTCTCTTCTTGTGTTTGCGGCATGCTTATCTTTCACTTATTTGTTTGATCAACCAAGGTCAAGTTACAAGCGCCAAAATAATTAGCTAATTTCGATTTGGACTAACTGTTTAAAAAATGGACCACTGTTTCTTTATTTGTAAAGCAGATCCTCTCAAAAGCGCCAATTTATTATCCATACAGTGCGTGTTACGTCGAGCTTGCCAGTTCTTTGAGTTGGAGTGGTTGCTCTTCAGTGTCCAGTGATGCATCCTTCTTCTCTTTTCTTTTAAGCTTACTAAAGTATTTCTAAAACATTAGTTAAAGAATCTGACATACTTGTGCATGACTAGCGACCTGCACCCTGGTTCGTGTTTTTACATACATTTCGGCAATGTTTCTCCACTTTCCATGTCCACACTCAGATAAACCTCTCAGAAAGTCTTCATGCTCTAGTTCGCTCCATGCACCATCGTTTATACCTTCAGTCTTCCTATCGCTGTTTATAAACTTGATTTTTTTGCTCTGAGGCTCCAACGAGAAGCCTTTGAACACTAAGTCTTTTTTCTTTGGCTCGTCAGACTCCTCAGATTTAGGTCGTTTCCCTAGAACTTGAGTTTTTGGACTTGAAGGGTAAGGTTCTTCTGTCATCCAATTTTGAAACTTTGGCGAATGTTGTTGCTGCAAAATATGATCATGCATCGGCTCGTTTCCGTAACGCATTGAAGGCAGAGCATGGTTAAAATGCTGGTGCTGATAAGGTAAATATCCATTATTCGGTGAGTGGTATAGCTCTCTGTTAGGATCCACAACGACATCGTTAAAGAATAGAGAAGTTGATAAGCTGTACGCACTATTATGCTGATGATTCATCAATTTTTGCGTGTTAGTAGCCGAAGCCTCTTTAAGATTGCTATGCAAATTTAGTAGAAGGAGGACAAGCTAAAACCATAAAAGTAGCGATGTATTTTTGAGATGTCGACTATGGTCTTATGTGATATCTATTACTTTGTTCATGATATCTCAGGTATGGGTTTTTGGCTTTGAAATTACAAAATATTTACCAGTATGCAACAAAACTGCCAAAGATTATCATGAAAAATACTAAAGTGTTGCCGACTACAGTTGATCTACAAATACTTTCCTGATATTGTGCATACGTGTTCCAATAGTGATTTCATCTCCGAGAAGAGATAATCAAGTACTTTTTTGGCGCCTAGATGTCGGATACTAGCTAGATAACCAGAAATCTTCAATTATAGGGGTACGTGAAGTGTTTTATTCTTCTCTTTGTTGTATAGCTTTCTTTCATCGCGCTTTATTGCCGCTAATTTTGACACTGGCTCTGAAACACCTTTGTACATTCTTATTGGAGCTCTCAACTCTAAATCATACAAAACAACGTTATATTCTTTGTCGACGTACAACAACTTGTCATCAATATGAGATGCTCCTGATGAATGATCAGGAATGGTGTACAGAGACACAGCATCCATGTTACTCACACACAATCCACCAAACACAGCTGTAATAATGTACTTGTTAATCACACATAGATCCAATCCGTTGTATTTTGATATCGTTTGTTGATCCCCAGTATTCAAAATTAATCGACATGTTCCACTAACAGCACCCATAAAGTAGAGTATTTTTGAGCTTATAGACGTGATGATCTGTTCTCTCATACTGTACGTATGTAACACAGTCAATCGACGATTGTACACAACTACTACGTTCTTCACGACAACAACAAATTGATCGTTATCTATTTGGTGTAAACGCACGATGCCAGGAGCGGAGATGTTGCTAGTGAGTGTTTTTGAAGCGATGTTCCACACGAACAGGTTTTTGTCGTTTGCACAAACGAGTGTATTGAGGTCTAGTGCAACCATCTGCTTTACACTTGATTTGCTGATGGGGTGAGCGAGTATAATCGGAAGAGTATTAGTGTTTTGCTCTATTTCTATGATTCTTATTGCTTTTCCTGCCACAGCAATATGATTCATGTCGGTGAATTCAATAGTAGTTATGGAAGCAAATAATAACGTATGTAGTAATGTTTGTGAAAGAAAATCCCATACAAATAATTTAGTTTCTGTGCAACACGCGAGGTATCCTTGTACTTGTTTTGAAAGTTTAGAATGCAACAAATTGAGTAACGTTATAGTATTGTGCGTCTGAGAGGTGCCTTTCGTCGTTATTTGTATTTCTATTAATTCGTAAGGCGAGTGGTACGTTAGAGACACATAACTGGTGCGTGAACTCGTCATGTTTGCTTGTTTGGCTTGGTTGTCCGCATAGTTGTAAATACAACAAACACTCTTTGAGAAAGACTCACGTTCGAGATCTTTCAAAGCTAAAACTAAACGACACTTAATGCTAAGAATTATTGTTGGAAAAACAGCGATTGTATTATGTGTAGCATTTATCGTTTCAATTGAGGCAAGCAGAGAACGATGTGGTCACGAGATAGTCTTAGCGTCGGAGCCAGAGCACTATGAAATACTCTCACAAGAGTATGAGAAAAAAACTCGAGCAAATACGCAAGAATACACTAGCGTTTACTCGCCCATTCGAGTACAATTCAATTTGGACTACTTGAAACAGGACGTGAATCAACGTCAATGTAGCTCCATTGGGTCGGTAAGTACATATCGATTGCGCTAACTCGTACAGAAGTTTCAACGAGGATCTGCTGATAGCTCGAACACGTTATGCTCATCAAGTGTCACAGATAATTGCTGGGGAACTTGCACATCAGACATGATAATTAACTCGACAAGGATAGCAACTCTGAAAGACTTTTTCCCAAAAATACAATCCAAAATACAAGAAGTCATTTCAGTACAACGAGTACAAGGCGTATTGTCTCTTAGTGGCGTAGTTGTTTGTGGTGCAAAAGGAGGTGTACCTGTATCTTCATCGTCATATTCCAACACTGATTTACTTATCTTTGTAACGGCCAGACCTAGCCCGCCAGGAGCTGACGACATCAATACTGTAGCATGGGCAATCTCATGCGCACTAGATCAAAAAGGTAGAGCAATTGCAGGTCAAATCAACATAAATCCAGCAAAATTTTTTGGAAACGACTACTCGAATCAGTTTTATACGGTGCTACACGAGCTAACCCATGTACTTGGGATTTCAAGTTCACGATTTCCATACTATATTGACGAGCATGGAAAGCAAAGAGAAAACGTCGTCACAACCGTCAAAAGAGTAGTAAACGGAGTCGAACAATCTGTTAGCTATCTCACAACACCATCTATTGTCGCAGCGGCTAAAATGCATTTTAATTGTTCGACAGCAATAGGAGCAGAATTAGAAGAGTACGGCTCGTCAGGCACGTCATGAACCATACACTCACTATTAGGTACTGCAGGAAGTCACTTTGAAATGAGAACGCATTTTGGTGAAATGATGATGGGAGCTATTTACTATTCTAATCCAGTCCGTACTGCTTCCATGAGTGTTTTTACTCTCGCTGCTCTACAAGACAGCGGGTGGTATAAGGTGAACTTCACGAAGGCTGAGCGACTAGACTACGGTTACCAGGCAGGGTGTAGTTTTATATCGGATAACTCTTGTGAAAAGTGGAGCTATAATACTGGACCATACACCAGTGGTTACTTTTGTAGCACGCCGAAGCAAGTTGATTGTACGTTCAATCACATTTTCAAAGGATACTGCAACATGGTGAACTATACATCTTCCCTTTCTGGGTATTATCAACACTACACAAATCCAGCAACTGGTGGTGTTATTGGTTACTTAGATTTTTGCCCTCTTGTACAGGGATACTCCAATGGAGATTGTAGAGAATCTGCCAACATGGATACTAACTACGCTCGATACTCAGGAGAAAGTTATACTTCAAACAGCAGATGTTTCGTAGGAAACCTACTCGCTTCGAATTCAGGATACAATCAAAAGAGTTTAGATTTAAGATGCCTGCAGACTTTCTGCGTAAATGATAGTTTGATTGTCCAAGTTGGCTCCCAGAATATTACCTGTCCAAATACTGGTGGAAAGATTACTGGTGTAACAGGGTACACGGGCTACCTTAACTGTCCAGACTACCGTGTCATTTGTGGTTCATTAGACACTATTTCGCCTTTGTTTGACCCATCGCTACTCACATATCTAGTTGACGTGAAAACCAATGACGGACAACGAGTACGTAGCAGCTTTCTGCTTCTAATTGTTCTTGTAATATTAAACTTCTTGTAAACCACTAACAACTTCAAGCACTGACACATCATGTCAGGAGCATCTAGTCCAATGCAAACCAATGATAAAAATGAGTTATTTGACGCTATATTTGCGGAAAATGTAAAAAATGGATCGAAAAAGTTGTACACACTTCAGAAAGATCAACCTACAATTGTACACGACTTCATCAAATATATTTTCGCACAACCATTCACACTAACTCCACGATCCCCGACGAACGAAAATGTACAACCTCCACCAAGAAGAGGACCTATTGGATTGGAAGGTTTGTTCACGGAACCGAGAATGTTGGAACTCCTACGCGCTATTCAACCGAATAACCCAATGTTAGAAGATATTTTGGCGTTTGAGCAAAATGCAGACGAGGAAGAAGATTTAGAAAAAGTCGCAAAACCACACAACCGCATAGTAGAAGCGACAAAATGGATTCCGTATATGCTTTGCAAAGGCGATCCAACAAAATGGAGTGCCAGTGAAAAGCTGTTAAAACAAAGTCGAGGAGTATGTGGTGCGACATGGACACCAGGACAAATCGCGTTCAAATGTAAAACTTGCGAAAAAGATCCAACATGCGCTATTTGCCAAGCATGCTTCCAAAATGGCGATCACGAAGGTCACGATTATGCTTACATCACGACAAGCAGTGGCATGTGTGACTGTGGAGATCCAGATAGTTGGAGTTCCGATGGATTTTGCAAACATCACAAAGGACCTGCGCAAGACCCAACTGAACACTTGCCAGCAGATGTCAAAGATAACGCAAAAGAAATCTTTTCATCTATTGTTGAAATTGTAGATGGCTACGTGAGAGATATGCACCAATATTCTACAAGTGAAGAGTTTGTTACACGCGACAAAGATTTGGAGATGGACTGCATCACCGTACTTAAAACATTGGAAGAGTACTGCAAACAATCACCTGCCTTGAAACGAATTATTTGTCACGCAGTACACGCGTCGGAACCAGCGGACAACGATCAAGATTATGACTGTATACTTGATGCGTTACTCGCTCGACATACTTCACTCTCACATCCAGTAGGTCACTGGTTGTATCAGTTCTATGCTGCTGGTATTGCTGATTTAGAGTTTAAGAGACTCTTTGCGGTGTACTTTTGCAAACACTTCCGCGAAATCACTGCTCACTACTGTAAGAAGAAAGGTTCACGCGAGAGACTAACTCACATCACAAGTATCTCCGTACAACTGTTAACTGTACCTCCTATTGCTACACTACTATGCGAGACGCATGATTTTCTATCTATAATTATGGATACAATGATGGATACTGCTGCAACTATTTTAGTTCAAGACGAGACGCGGAACAGACATATTCTAGATTTGAAAAAGAGTGAAGCCAAGACAAACGGATTTTGGCATTTGTTCTATGACTTGGGGTATTTACTCATGCACGAGAATGTGTCGTTGATGCTGTTGAAGAGCACAGAACACTCGGGAATGCTGCTCAAGTTTCTATCGTATCTGCAGGCATCCGTAGAAGCAGTACGAAAAGATAGTGACGATGACTCTTGGCAAGCATCGTTCTCTTTTGAAATGAGAGTATTCCCTAAGCTATTCAAGTATTTTGCAAGCTGCTTACAAGGTTTGAAACATGAACCAAACGCACTAGAAACTATACAAAGTATAATATCACTAGCGTGCTCGTCTCTGTCAGAATTTTTCAATTTGGATCAACACAACTTGGAAACAAACAAGCAAAAGGTAATCAAGTTTGATGCATCAGAAGGACCCATAACTTTCCACATACCACTACATAGATACATTGCTCACATTCTGGGTTCTGCAGTAGGAAACTTCAACTTTGAATTGGAACAACTTTTCCACATGAGTTTTACTGGAAATCAATTTTTCAACAAGTTACTAGAGCATCCATTACGGTGTA
>JAESGV010001101.1_pt1 | contig 11506 bp, 11 predicted proteins | sample 9269781 | NCBI WGS metagenome assembly JAESGV01 (sample SAMN15741586, study PRJNA653496) | algae metagenome | isolation source: Tildeniella torsiva UHER 1998/13D and co-occurring heterotrophs from... | place: Slovakia: Slovak Paradise National Park, Hrabusice, Kosice Region | collected 2000-01-01 | reverse complement strand
AATTTCGTCGCCAGGGTTACATACACCGGCTACCATCGCACGTATTGCTCCACTTGTACCTTCGACACAGAAAAATGTATGATGTGCTCCAAATGCATCGGCTGCAAGTTCTTGTGCTTGTTTAATGATTCCTTGTGGTCTGTGAGGGTCATCCAGTGGTACAATACTGATTAAATCCATGGACAAAGCTGTGTCTCCCATGGCTTCCCTAAACTCGGGTAACATACCGTTGCCGGTCATGTGCCCTGGGATGTGAAACTGTGTAGGCTTTTTGGCTATGTGCTCTTGGAGAGCACTGAACACAGGTGTGCTGTTGTGGTTCATTACAGTTTTTTTTGATGAGATTTGACGTTCGTTTTACCGACAAAATTGATACTACATTTTGCCGAATAGAGCGATTACGGCTAGTATTAAACAGGCATCAGCACGTTGGTCGCAGCAACGTAAGGCGTCTACAGCGCTAGCTATAACCGTTAGCGGCATTCACTACAGCTCGACGAGAGCTTTTTGCCTTCTTTTATTGTTAATGGTTTCAAGTTGTTCGCAGTACCAGAACGAGTTACCTAGTTAAATTTCCAAGTAATAGATCTGAGCCACAGATTTGCTGTAGAGCGTACACTTCGAAGTTGCACAATTGTATTAACACTACCTGTTCCCTATTGGAGCTTTTTTACGAACAGCAGCCTATACCATGCTGCACAATATACAACCAGGAATTCCAGCTCTAGACTCGTTGGTCTCTATCATTTCCAACAAGAAGGATGTAGACCGAGGATTTACTCGAAAGACAGTAGAAAAGCAAATAGATGTTGAAATAGTTGATGAGCCCGCAACACTTAAACAATTCGCAAAATCATCAATTATAAACGTTTGGGAAATGTTGAAGATAGCTATTCCAGTGCTCATCATCTACGTTTCTTTCATAGCTATGGATCTAACAGACATAATATTTCTTGGTCGCTTGGAAGACGGAAAGTATTTAGCTGGGGCTACTTTAGCTAGCGCATTATCGCTAGTTGTTATGACAGTTCCATTTGGAATGATTGGAGCTCAAGATACAATCGTTAGTCAAGCCTTCGGTGCAGAAAACAAACGAGTGATGAAGATTGTACTGTATCGTTCGATTTTGCTGACGTGTGTAGTTTTCATTCCTGTTTATGGACTACTTGGACTTTCAAAGTACCTGTTCGCAACCATTGTCAAACATGAAGAAGCAGAAGTCGCCGAGCATGCAGCAACGTACATGTATTTTTCGTTACCAGGACTGCTACCGTTTGCAATATTTCGAGTACTAAGTTCATACTTGATTTCACAAGACACGCTATTCATTCCGTGCACAATTGGATTAATTACGCTAGGTTTTAATGTTTTTATGAACTTTTTGCTGGTACATGGACTCGGTGAAGAACAAGGGTTAGGCTTTATTGGGTCACCATTGGCGACTTCTGTTGCTCGTATTACGTCATTGATTTTGATACTAGTCGCACTATCCGTTCGTCACATATTTTTCAGATTCCGAAAAGCGAAAAAGAATGAAAAACCAACTCAAAAGTGGACAATATGGGAAACCATTAAAGCAGTGATCGCATGGCAAGGTTTAAAAGAATACATCTACTTGGCTGTGCCGTCAATTTTCGTACTACTCATGGACTACGGCTGTTTTGAAATTATATCATTCGTGAGTGCTCAATTCGGAGAACAATACGTATCAGCGCACGCCATTCTCATGAATATAAGTTTATTCACATACTCACTACCAAATTCGATATCAACAGCTGTTGGTGTTCGTGTAGGATACATGCTAGGATCCAAACAACCCAAGAAAGCAAAATGGGTTAGTTGGGTTTCCATTTGCATGGGAATCTTTGTTATGGCCATTTGCAGTACAATTGTTGCAAGTTGCAGGGAGTACATTGCTGATATATTCACTCCAGATAATCATGAGGTGAAAGAAATTGTTGTACAAGTATTACCTGTGGTAGCTGTCTTTCAAGTTTTTGATGGCGCTCAACTCGTGTCAGGAGGTGTTCTTCGAGGCATGGGAATGCAAAAGATTTGTGTGTTAACTTCTTTCTTTGGTTTCTATGTTATTGGTCTTCCAGCTGGAGCGATGATGGCATTTATCGCAGATTGGAAGTTAATGGGATTCTGGATTGGCTTAGCTGCAGCTTTAGGAACTGTGGCAGTTGTTCTACTTACTTTTATCATCTTGTGGGTGAAATGGGATAGAGAATCTGAAAAAGCTACTTCTAGAGTAGAGCAACAGGCAAAAGAAGAGCCTGCAGTGTCTGATATCATGATCATAGCAGAAGATATTGAGCTACAGTGGCCATTTGAGTCTCCTCTTCCACAGGAAAGTCAAGATAACTTTGAAGACGAAAAACCTGATGACGAGACAGAGGATACTGTAGCTACCGAAGATTATGAGATCTACGACTCCAAAGCTGGTATTGTGTATGACGTCTTAGCCATTTAATTGTAAGCCAAGGACAACCATGCTCAAACAAACAATTAGACAGACGAGGAAGTTCAACTCGCTTTTTCGTTTGTACACCACGAATAACCATATAGTCCTTCTCAGTGGTGGAGTCGAAAGTTCGACTCTTCTCGTCGATTTGGAGAAGAATAAAACAAAAAACGATTTCGTTCATCCATTGTTCATTGCATATGCGCAAAAAGGAGAAAATCAAGAGTACAAAGCTGCAAAAGCAATATGTAACTTTGTTGGGATAGAAAGTAAGTTAGATTACTTGAATATGTCAAACGTTGGAGAGTTCTTTCGCGATAGGCAGAAAGAGAAATTACACGTACCCTTGCCTCACCGAAATTTAGTTCTACTATCACTCGCACTAGGCTATGCATCACAAATACACAACAAATCAGTGCGCACAGACCCAGATACCAAAACATCAATACACTTAGCGCTCATCGCAGAAGATTTTAACAAACCAAACTATACTAGTGGTAGTAGCTCGTTTATCGACGCGTTTAAAGTAATGGCAAATGCTCTAGATAGAAATATCCATCTAGAACTTCCATACAAAGATTTTTCGAAAAATCAAGTCATACAACGTGGTGTTGATCTTGGGATGGACTATGAGATGACTTACACGTGTATGTTAGGAAATGAGAAACCATGTGGACACTGTATGCAATGTAAAAGTAGAGCAAAAGCGTTCCAAGAATATAATGAATCCAAAGGGTTACATTAAATTGCACTTTTTATTTTTCTGTGGCTTTTCAGGAATGTTTATAGGATCTCCTTGCTCCAGTTTCTGACATAATTGTTGTATTGTTACATATTTGTCATCTGCCAATTTAATAAGTGTTTCGAATGCCAAGTTCACATTTTCTTTAGTTTTTGCGCTAGTGAAAAAGAAGGGAATCTGCATCTGCTTTGCCCAGTTTTCTACATCAGTATCATGCAAAACCATTTCATCTTTCAAATCGTATTTGTTTGCTGCCAATACGATTGGTATTGTGCCATATTTTTCATTTTGATACTTCTTAACCATATTATAGTACGATTCTAGATCTTCTAATGAGCTACGATCAGTCATTGATAACGTTAACATGATCAAGTGCGCCATTTTCGCGTGAAGATATTGATTTTTTGGATTCCAGTACCCGTCATCAGGTGTTGGAGTGTCATAAATATCTAGATGATATCCTAATGTATCAACAGTGTGGTAGTCTTCTCTGACTATGAATAGTAAGAAGTAACTTACATTGTTGGATCATATTCGCTAACAAACACGTTTGTTGCGTACCGTACGGTAAGCGCTGATTTCCCGGTGTTGTTACTGCCAACCATGCAAATATTCAAGTGATTATCTTCCAACACTGTTTTTCTTGAGGCATTTAGTGCGACATATTTGCGTATTTGGATGTACACTCCTCTGAAACTATGTGTGTTGACTCTGGCTGAGGTAGGGTACTGTTTATGCAAGAGTATTTTCCATACTGTGTCATTTGTACCTATTGTGTGAAGTTCTTTCGAAACTAGTGCTAGTGTGGAGTAAAACGAGGATGTTGGTTCTATGTACTGCAGTATCAGATGTATAACTTCGGTAGGTACGCAGTGCATTGTTTGGGAAAGCTTACAACACGCAAGTAAACAGCAACAGGTTCCATTTAATCAAATTGTATTGGTATTCTTGTTCTACCAGCTGGTATCAGAGGTATTGGTATCTACACTAAACTACGGCAATCGAACTTGACAGTATTTCAATTTGAACATTTGGAGAGCAAAACATGAACGTGAAATACCACTCTAATTGCGAACTAGGTTTGTGGCTCTCTTCATTCTCCATTTTTAGTTCTCCATTGCAGAATATAAGTATTCTATCTTCAATAAAATCAACTTCTACGCGAATGATATTATTTGCCATCCACGAAGTGTCATAACCAGTTGCCGACTTTCTCTTTTGTCTTTCAGGTACTTGATATGCATGATATGCAACTCCAACAGAACTAACATGAAACCCTGGTTCACAAGCAGCAACAACACAGTGAGGGTTGGGGTGTACACCAACTACCATGGCTGTGCCGCTGTCGTTTGAAGTTAGGTCTTTTAACTTTGTGACTTTAAATTCTAGAATATTTCTGCCTTTAGTTAGGCACTGCGTACTTCTACATATTTTATCCCAGTTGTTATTGCTTTTAACTTTACTTAAATATCTGTGGTCTGGAGAGATTTCAACACCAGTACTCTGGTGATCTATCCAGGTTACTTTTTGGTGTACGACTGTTAATTTGGAACGAAGTAGTGAACGTAAGTATGCTCCACTGTCCTCTAGACTGTTGACACAGGTGCAAATGACGTTTGCTTGCATTGTAAGTAAAAACAAGACAAATTTTCAAAATCTAGAAACATCTTCGAGAAGCGTCATCGTTTGGCAGAGTATCAATATTTATTTGGCGTTTTTGATAATTCCAGCCAAAACATTAGCCATCTTGGCAGCTCCCTTTGCATTAGGGTGACCATCACAGCCCCAGTCATCAGCCTTCAACAAGTTGGCAGTGTTGGCAAAGAAAACATTCTTATCTTTTCTTTCAGCGACTACTCTATCAACAAATTGAAGTTTGAGAGGTCCGCTCATGCAAAAGATTTTGGTATTTGGTCCATACTTGGCTCTTAACAAGTCCAAAAGCTTGTTATATGCACCGCCGTACTCGGCGTAAGATGGTCTTGGTGCAGTGGAGAAATCATTTGTACCCAAGGCAATGACAACAACATCGGGAATGTATTTGGAAAAGTCCCATTGATGTTTAGGTTGGTTTGCGATAGTGTTGGTGAAGAACTTTGGAACTGGATCGACTGAGACGGTCTTCTTGTCACCGTAATTGCGTACCATACCTTTGCCTGACCAACTAGTGGTGTGGTATGTGGCGTTTAATAAGGCAGCAGTGATACCAGCATATGAGTGGCGGAAATTCTCCGTTTGTCTGGTGAAGTGGCTAATGGTTAATGTTAAATTTCTAAAGTTCTTACCATGGTAATTTGCCATCTGCTCCATATCCGCAAGTAATAGAGTCACCAATGAAGGCCATTTTGAGTTTGTTTAATGGAAGAACTGGGAGAACTTCTGTGCCATCAGTGAATTCAAAACCATGGAATTGAACGACACCAAGGGAGGCTTCAGTTCTCTTTTCAACGCGCAAAGTGTAGGTTTTGCTTGCGTCAAGTGGAGTAGTGTTGGCAATGGTGTACTTCTTTACGGCTGCATCTCTGGTACCAGTGAGAATGGATTCCTTGGTTGAAGCGCCAGCGGTGGAGATGTAAATATTGTACATGTTATTGGCGTCTTTGATAAGGAGAGTTGGTAGAGCCTTGGTTTTGGTAAAACGAATAGTGTATGATACTCCTGACCAATCGTACAATGCGTGCTTTTTGGGTGTAGTTGGGAAAGCAAAGCGACCCTCGTATTGAATTTTTGTGGCGTCATGAGGATCAACAGTTACGACAGCGCTTACGTATGCGAAGACGCATAACGCGACAACCGCACAAGCAATTTTCATCTTTTTTGATTTTGACAAGTACCCCGACGTGACAAGTTCGCGTAAGCATTATCATATTGCTTTTTAGTTATAAGGCCAATAGACGAAGCGAATAGCAATGGCACTATTTACAAGCTTGGTTTTGATGATAACACAGCTTCGTTCTCACTTTGCTCTTTCAATGTCTTTGCCAATTCTTCAATGGTTTCGACATGGATCATTCCATCTTTTTCCAACGATGAAATGGCTACCCATTTGTTCATTCTCCAAAGCAATCGTTGCAGTACGATTTTTGGATCAAATACTTGCAAAATGGGAACGTGATCAACCATTTCTATTTCTTTTTCGTCATCTTGCTCGTATGTAATGTTCATTTGTTCCTCTTGAACTTGCCTCGTCTTTCTAGACAATTCTTTTATCAATTTTTCTTTTCTTTGCATCAACTTTAACAGGTACGGATCTCCAAGTGTACTATCTTGATCTACGCGTAGTGGCTCAAAATGTGCAATTTCATCGCCACTCCTATCTCGAATGGTGTCTTGTACAATCTTTCCGACATCAATTAGATCTCCTTGTACTTTGATTTTTCTTTTCATCTTTTTGACTAGACTTGTACATCCATTTTTCAAAAATATTGAAATCATAGTGAACAAAACTCCTCTATTTTCCAAACTCGATTTTAACGTTTCCACCAAGGTTTCATCGAAAATCTTTTTTCCATTTTTCAAACTTGAAATCATTCTTTTTACATCACTTGTCATGCGAAATGGTACTAAACTCGATTCTGACCAAAATCCAAGTTCCAAATAACAAAATTGTTTCAAATCAAAAGCAAGTGTATCCTGAGTACGATTCGATAAACCAATCAACCATCCTATCGCACTCAACTTGGCAACTTGTTTGATCACTTTTTCAACGGTCGCGTAGTAATCATTATCGTACAAACGTACAATTTCGGTTACTGTTTTGACACCACTTTTCGTTTTAATTTTTGTTTCTTCTTTCCAATGTAAGAATGCAGATTCTGCAAACATGGTCTGAAGATGTTGCATGGGATCTTTTCTTGTAGAAGAGTGAACGGATTGATGTAGTGTGACGGTGTTGGATCGACAAATAAAGTGTAATTGTCCTATAGAGATCATTTTCTGCGTGTGAATTGAAGAATCCAAACTAGTGACGAGCAACATTCCATTGCATATTGCATCGTATTCAAAATCTGATATTTGAGTGTAAACATCAGTTCGATCACGGAAAACGAGTACAAGTTGATGCGATTCGTTCGATCTTGTGAATTTTACAGTTTGTAGGCCATTGTTCTCTACACGTAGCAACACCAACAAAGGTTCATTCAAATTGGTTTGTGTAGAGTAGATTAGTTTCTGTAACAATAGTAACGCTTCGTGAACATTGTAGCGTACACGATTACAAACGTTGTGAAGTTTTTCGTTTGATGAAAACGAAGAACACAAGTCTAGTAAAAACTGACAACGTTCAAATAGTGATTCGAAACTATTTGAAATCATGTGTTGAACATTTGTGCTTAATTGATCCACCTTTTCGAACATTTTTGCAAAAATGCGCAAATGACGTGGATCTTTGATTTGTTCAACTTTGAGTAGTTTTAACCGAATTAATCCGCAGAGAATGAGGATGATTCTTTCAAAATAGAGTGAATTGGATTCTAAGGCAATCGACAAAACGTCCATAAGTATAGGTATCGACGCCATGACCGAGTTGGAAGGATAGTTCTCACTGATGATCATCTCTTGTGCGGAATTGACAAATCTTGAATAGAAAAGTTCAAAATACTCTTCAAAGGTTTGTTCTTGTAATTTTAACTCTAATCGGTCCAATATTGTTTCAATGGAATCATTGCTTGCGGCACAATCCATTAGTAAACGCTCATAGAATGATATAGTGATGACTATCAGCTTTGCATTTCGATCATCTGAGTAATCTGTTGCCAATGTTTCTGCATAAGCATCTCTTAATGTCGCCATAGTTTTCCAATTCAAATCGCTAGTGTTGAGCCCATTTCTTGTCACATACTCAAAGATGGATTGGTATTTGGAAACATTGTCCATCACACGCGTGATTCTCAGCGAAGCGTTAGGATCGATCGAAAAGACCTTAGACACAAAAGCTTGTACGGCTTCTCTCTTGTCTTGTTCTGACATACGAGTTATCATTTTCTTCAATTCGACGATAAACTCTCCTTGTGTTTTCTGAATCACTAATTTCCATCGTTTGGCAAATTTCTTATTGGAAAGAGTCCAATCGTGTATAACCATATCAAAATCACGAAAATCGTTTTCCAAACAGTTGAACAAACTTTGTGCACGTAACGTGACGGCAGGAATGAGATCAACGTTGAACGTGTAGGATACTACTTTCCATAGAGTATCTGTTTCTACTGGTTCCGACTCCATGTTGCCAGGAATTGTCTCCAATGTGAAAATTCTTTCATTGACAAAGTTTTCAACTCGTGATTGTTCAGCAAGTTCCAATCGGTAGATACAATTCCTGTGTAGTCGACTTGTATACGTTCGTTTTAATCCTTCTATTATTGAATCAAAACGATTAGTGTTGATTTGGTGGTACGCTCTTTCCAACGATGAAAAGAAGCCATAAGAAGGCGTAACACCATCTAACTTTTGCAAATGATGGGCAATCAAATCCAACATAATTGTATTGTTTTCTGTTGGTAGTGTTGTCATGACCATTTGTAACACTTTCCAATGATGAAAATCGAGTTGCATGGTCATTTTCTTCCTGAAGAATTTTTGCAGTCTTTCGACGTTTTTGAAACGTTTGATGTCCATCATTTCATCAAAAAAGTCGTAATCTGATCTTGAGAAAACGGTCATCGGAATGGGAGCAAAATCTTTTCCGGAAAAGAGTAGCAGCGCATACGCTCTTGAGATTTTGGAATTTTCTGCTTCTGTCCTCTTTCCGCGTTTTTGTGGTGATAATAGACGTGTATAGTACTCTTTCAATGGTTCTTGCTGTTTGTCCTAGAGAAATGTTAGCATTGCTAGAAAAAACTTACAACGAGGAACTGCAACGCAAATTCACTGTTTGGGTACTTTTGGAGTATGTTCTTGACTAATGCCGTACTATCAAACGTTCGTCCAATAATTCTATGGTAACTAATCATCGCATTAGTATACTTTTTGAACACTTCCTCCAGTTGTTGTTCATACTCGATCAGTGGTTCGTTATCAAGAATAATTTTGATAGAATTATTGACATCTCTAATGAGTTGATCCACTTCACTCTTTCGTTGTTGAGTTCTCATACCCTTCTCCAAATCTGCAATTCCCGCTTCGATCTCATACAATGTGTGAAATGCTCTGTAAAATTCGAAACGTGCCAATTCTGATCTCGGTAGCATGGACATATCTACACGTTGCAAATACGCACTAATTGTTTCCCTGTTGTCAACCATGATTTGCAAATGAATAATCATTAGCAACAAATCGATTCTTGGAAAACGAACTGGAACACCATGTGTTGTAAGAACAACATTGGCTTGTGGTATGTACCCTTTCTCTGTCAATAGTAACGCAACTTGTCTCCACAGTGCTGATGGATCACTTGCAGAATCAATGTACCGTTGTGCGCGTCTCATTGCCTCTCTTATTCCTTCACTAAACGATGCAATTTTCAATTCGAGTTCTACATCTTCCGCATGGTCACTAATTTTGTTCCAAAAGATTCTCGCTGCTTTATGTGGTTCCGATCGCAATAACGTTCTTGCTTTCCATCTGTAATACTTGATTTCATATTTTCGTTTCAATTGTACGATTTCTGGTTCTAGGAATATTTTCCAAGAAGATAGTTTTGATTTTAACGTGTGGAGTAAATCTCGAGCTCTTGAGAATCCATATAGTTGCAATGCTCGTTTGATTCCAATCAACAACTTTTGGATTGTCCATTCGTACGTTTTCGGTTGCAGTTCATCATAATATCGATCAAAATCAGAATTTCCCATCACAAGACTTGATTTACATCTCCAATAGGCTCCCCACTCATCTTTAAATTCTTTTAGTTTTGTCAAACATTGTCGTATCGAAGCCATGTTTTGTTTCTTGTATAGTAGCAAAATGTAGAGTCGAGTAGTGTTCATAGATGGTGGGAATGTAGAAAGTAGCTCTTCCAATTCTGGTAACGCTTTCACACGAATGTAATGTAGCGCACGTTCGTATTTGATTACTAATAGATTTGGGTTCTTTTCTTTTTAATTGTTAGAGGGAATGAATAGCCACATACCTTGTGCAATATCTAAACATGATAATACGTGTTGCTCATTGGCACCGTTTCTCGCGACTGCAAATGCACGCATGAGCCAACCAAGAATATCATCGCCAGTTGTTATGGCTTCATCTGCCCATTCCATAAGTTGGTAACATTCTCCTGCTTCTGCTAACGCTACACATTTCCAAAACGTGTTACTCTTTGTTGGGTCCATAGATTTTAAAATCGAGTATGCTGTCGCAGGACTGTATGGCAAAAGTAACATGGGTAACACAATAGGTCTGTGTGGCATGTTTTGACACATTTCTTTGCCAGTGTGATGTATGGTAAAAAAGTTTGGTGCTGTACAATGTTAGTTTCTGCAAATGTATGCACATACACAATGACAATGATTTTAGCAACCCTGATAGATAATCTTGTTTCCCTATTGTCCACTTGATGAAAGAAATATTATTAGCGAGTTGTGGTTGTTGTGGAAGATCTGATAACGATTTAAGCATTTCTTCTGGTCCTTGTTTCGCGAGAATACTGCTCATCAAAAAGAACGAATTGGGAAAGCTAGTATGTTAATAGTTAACAATTCACATACGTGTTGAGTAATTGTGCCACTAGAGGTTCTATTAGTTTTGTGTTTCCTGTTTTTGTGTACAACGCGATTATGCACTCCCAAGCGGTGTTGTACTCTGGTACGAGTTTTAGCGCTGTAATATAACATTCAATCGCTTTTGTTGGTAAATTGTTACGTTCATAAAACCGCCCTAATTGTGTGAAAACTTCATGATTGCTTGGCGATATTTGTAGTGCCTGCATTAATAATTCCAATGCCTGCAATGTGAGTTTGACTTTGAAACGAGTACATCGCCAGGTAGATTCATTTCGAGTTTTATATTCGCTACAAGTTGTAGTATTTGCACTCTATCATGACCTTGCTTCTGCGCCAAGTGTGCAAATCGTAAAGCATCACTAAAATTTCGAGTCTCTAAATGTTTTCGTGCTGTTTCATAGGAACCATGCTTTGCCATTCACCGTCCATGCATTAGAATTTCGATTGTAACGTGTAAGGATGGCGCTATGTGACAGATTTCAATTTTGGGATATTTGCGGTTACTCTTGTCTTAAAGCAGGCCCATGCTCAATATTTCCTGCATACAAACAAAAGAAAACACATGGTCTCCTCCTGTCGCTTATCCACACACGTGCACGCTAGTGACAACGGTGATTACTCACGAAGTAGTAACGCTACAGAGAA
>JAESGV010001100.1_pt1 | contig 11523 bp, 9 predicted proteins | sample 9269781 | NCBI WGS metagenome assembly JAESGV01 (sample SAMN15741586, study PRJNA653496) | algae metagenome | isolation source: Tildeniella torsiva UHER 1998/13D and co-occurring heterotrophs from... | place: Slovakia: Slovak Paradise National Park, Hrabusice, Kosice Region | collected 2000-01-01 | reverse complement strand
ACTTTCGAATCAATTCAGCGGCTTTGCTTTTCTCTTCTTGTTTCTCTAACACTGCTAACACATGAGCAGAGAGCGTAACTACTGTGGCTAACGCGTTTCTTTCATTCCAGTTCTCAGCAAAGCGATCTATAGTGTGATCGAGCTGCTCCAACACGCTGTTCCATAAACGACATTTTAGATCGAATCTTGCACCTCTGTACCACATCTTGTTCCACGATCTGGCTTGCCAAGCTAGCTGGCATAGCAAGGCATACGCTGCTTGAGATTTGATAGCGATAGAGTGAGACTCCAAAACAGCAAGTAGGTTCCTCCACTGGATGTAGTTGTTAGCTCTTAGAGTACCAAAGTTCTCATACTCTGGAATAGTCAACTCTTTAGAGCACTCGCCTTGCCTTGCTAATACGTTATTCTCTGAGTAACTATCTGAATCGATAGTCCACTGTAGACACTTGTATGTGCTATCTTCTATCTTCATTTTGCACTGCTCTGTATCAATGAACGTGCGATATGGCACGACTGAGTGATCGCTCACACAAAGCTCGTATGTCAAACCATTAGGTTTCAGCCAAGTACTCTCACCATTACTTCCTTCAATCTTGTGAGTTCTGTAGTGAGCAACTGTGAACGGCTTGGTAGAACTTCCCAGAGTAACCAGTTTCTGCGCACCACCGTACCAGTATCCAAGTTGATCATATTTGCTTATTGTTGTATGTAATTTCTTTGCCTTGTTCACATTGTTTCCATGAAGCAAGTCGCCAACTATTAGGTACGTCAAGTCTCGCAAGTTTGCCAGGAGCTTTGGAATCCGTAATTCAAACACAGCTGCTTTTTGAACTTTGGTGTCTCTTGGCAATGGCCACTCATAAACATCAATCTCTATTCGTGATAATTCAGACTTTTTTGTACAGCGATTACAAGACCTATAGTATGTGGAGTAATCTCGACACGTATGAGACATCCGCTCAGCTTCACGAACGCCTTCATTATACTTGGCTATTTGCTTTTGTATCTCTTGTTTCTTTTTTTCTTGCTTTTGGTTGGCATCTTGTACTATATTCTGTAGCGTTTCTTGCATAGATTTAGTCCTGTCAAAATACCGCACACCAAAAGAATACTGAGCGTCAATGTCACAACTGTATATGCAATCATGTTTAGCTTGCTCGTCTCTTTCAGTGATATACTGTTCTAAGTCGTGTAGTCGCTTGAGGTCCGCACCGTATGGTACAAGCAACGATTCAAACACGGAACAATCTATTCCAGTCTTGTGTTCTTTCACTAATGGATACACGTCAATAGCTTTGCGGTCGAAATTTTCCCAAACTTTCAGTAATGTGAGTATCATTGAACACCAGCCCTCTGGATTGTTTTCAAACTTCTTTCTTGCTAACTTCACATATTCTATGACCTTTTGAAACAAGTCACCGATCGGTATTTGTGACCATGTTGTATGAAACGTGAACAACGGGTCCACAGTAGGTTTGAGTTCCATTTGGCTCAGTGATGTAGACAAATTAGAAATCATCAAGTGATGAATCTTTTCTTTCACATCCTGCATTTCTATTTTAGAATCACGTTCAAAATTTACAGCAGAAAAGTCCAAACTAACTGTTCTTCTTTCTGCCTGTACTACTTGTTCAAATCGAGCATCCAAAATTGTTCTTATTTCCAAGCAAACAGTATCCACGCGCTTGGATAACTCAATCGCGAACGTACTCGCATTCATTGCATCTGCCAACTTGATTTTTCTCCTCGCCAACTTTTTAATCATTTGCATAGGCACGTCACTTGAATCGTCTTCGTTCTGTCTCATTTCTTCAAGCTTGTACTCTGCAACGACGGTCAAAATGTACAACATGCAAAGTTTGTACTCTGTATGACCACTTTCTGGAAAGATGGACTTGAATTTTGTGTGTAACGCCACTTTGATACAAAACCACAAGGACGATCTTCTAGTTGGTAGGCATGCGTTGTCCCAGAGTACATCATCACGTATTTTTTTCTCGACGCGAGTTGTGTTTGCTGTGCTGCTGCCTGGCAGTGAAAGTAACGTTTGCATCAGCCAACTAGTAACAAATTTGGGATCGAAAACTTCTCGCACTTCATCTGTTTTAGTCTACAAAGTTATTGCTGAACTAAAAAGCTTACATTTGCCTTGTTAACTTTACGTGCTGCCTCTCCGATTCTGTGGTTGCATAAATCAGCAACAGTTCGAGTAAATATCTTTAAAGACTCCACGTCGTTCTTAATCTCCACACAAGGACCAGGATACTCGCAAATTAAATCTCCTGGTGTTGTCACTTCAGCTTGTGTACAGGAAACTTCGAAAGTACTGCATAATAGTCCTGTTTTTTGTTTGGTCAAAATCATTCCCGCATTCTGTTGGGCGATGTAGAGTGCCAAAGTTTCGCCACAGTTAGCGCCTGCAAACAATGTGCGTAGATATTTTTTGTCCAGAATATTTGACTGCTGCAGACGCCTCCAATTTGTCATCATCAGCGAAACAGGATTCCATCCGACTTCATTGAGTTGCGATACAATTTCTGCGATACATTGTAGGAGCTCACGCTCCATAAGAGTGTAGTTCTCTTCATGAACGTTCTGGCTTAGTTGCCTGATCCAAAAAAGGTTTTCAATAACAAAACCAAGTACTTCTGATGATAACATGTGCTTTAGTTGTTTGAAACCGGTTTCCTCTGGCCGCCAGTTTGTTATTCGCCTATTTGTTGACCTAATTTCCTCTAGACCGTTGTAACGTTAGCCATTCTCCTATTTTCTGTGTGGAATAAATACACGTTAATTCATGGTGCAACTTACACCGTGCAAGGCAAGAAAACAGTCAGCACTAATTATACAAAAATGGTATGGGGCTCAGTTGTCTCTCAAAACGCACACAACATATGTTGGCATACACACGTTACATTGTTGTAGCGTATCACCTCACAGTGTTCTTGCTTTCGCACCTGCTGCTCGTTTGCAAGTACATGTTAGGAATGACACGTATTGGACACTTTCTCCAAAAGAACTATGCGCCAATTGGTGATGAACTGTCCAACGTATTACTAGAGCACGACGCAACCACAAATCCACTACAAGAAGATTTTCCAAATGGAATGTTTGTCAGAAACGGGCCCAACCCACAATTCAGACCGGCAGGAAATTATCACTGGTTCGATGGCGATGGCATGATTCACGGAGTTTCATTTAAAGATGGCGTCGTCAAGTATAATAATCGTTACATTGTCACAGAAAAATATAAAACAGAAAAAGAAGCAGGAAGATCGATTTCGTTAGGACTAATGGATAGTGGAAACCCATTTGTATGGCTACACAAACTATTTAGCAAGTATGTGTACGGAGCCAATCATTATCCAGACAAGAATCCAGCAAATACGTCACTAATACATCACGCAGGAAAACTATTGGCCACGTTTGAAGGTGCGATGCCATACGAAATCGAATTACCAACACTCAACACTATTGGACTCCACCAATTTGACAAAAAATACACTGGTGTTAGTTTCACCGCTCATCCCAAAATCGATCCAGTCACCGGAGAGATGATTTGTTTCAACTATACATTTTCACAAGCACCGTTCATCAAGTACCACATTATCGATAAAGATGGCCAAGTCACACATAGTACACCACTCGAAGAATCTCCACACGTCACCATGGTTCACGATTTTGTCATCACGGAAAAGTACACGGTATTCTTCTTCTACTCGTTAGTTTTAGATACCAAACGAGTGGGAAGAGGGCTACCACCATTTTATTTTGACCATGACAAACCAACAAAAGTGTGTGTGATACCAAGATATTTTAAAACAGGAGATCCAACGATACAATGGTTTGATGTGAAGCCATGTATGATTTTCCATCATGTGAATGGGTACGAACAAGGAAACGAAATTATTGTTAGAACGTGTAGAATATCAGAATTTAGTTTAGAGTTTAACAAGGAAGATCGTGAAGAAACCAAGTCAACATTGTACGAATATCGATTTAATTTGGAGACTAAAAATGTACAAGAAGGCCCATTACTGTTACGCAGTGAAAATGCTCTTGAAGAAGCACCGCACAAACTATATTGTGATTTCCCAGTTATCAATAGTGAAAACGTGGGAAGAAAGAATCGATACATGTGGGCAGCAAGAGAATCTCCATTAGGTGGATTTGATTTACCAACTGTTATTAAGGTTGATTTGGAAACGCTTACGTATGCAGAACACGCGTGTACAGGAAGTAGCACTGGAGAATGGGTACATGTTAGCACTGGAACAAATGAAGATGACGGATATATGGTTGGATTCATGTATAATGAAAAATTGAATTCAAGCACGGTTCAAATTGTACGAGCAAAAGACATGAAAGGTGTAACAACATACACACTTCCACGGCGTATTCCATATGGTTTCCATGGACTATTTGTAAGCGATTAAACATGACAATCTTTTTTTTCTTGGGCATTAGAGGTCTAATAAAACTGTTAATGAATTCGTGATATGGCTGGTTGTCAGGAAATGCTTTTCTGCCTTTTGGCGTGTCAAGAAAATCCAACACGCGATATGATTAATGTCCATTTACATGTTTTCCGCGTATTACTTTACTTTATTTCACGCAGTAACACTTTGTCTGCATCAGAACAAATTTGCTCACAACACCTATTTTGAATACAGAAGCAAAAATAATACACAAAGAAATGAGGTGGTAGGTAGCACGATGATCTGTACCCGTCCTCGCTGCGCTAATTGGTGGTATGTACAAACGGTGAGAAAAGTACTGCGAAGATCAATCTAATTACAAATTTATTTTTGGCCAACACTACGCTTTCATGTGGGCTCATCGTAACAATAATGTTGTTGTACTTCGATAAAGTACTCTTAAAAACGTTTACAGACCGAACACTCCAACAACAAAACCACTCGTAACATGCACAACGTAATTAGCATTCATTCATGCCTATCTAGATAGAGTTATATAAGGTATGTGCCCGAAGGGCACATACCAACGTAGAGATAACAATTTGGTTTCCAATCAATTCACTACTGCATGCAACAAAACCACTAAAAATGTGCCGCAGGCACATTTTTTCGAAAACTGCGAGACTGTAGTAAGGCAGGTATCACCAGTGTAATCATGAGCCAACATAAAAACACCACACGGGTCATGCAAACAGGCAAAACTATCCGTCCTGCCGGAATCGAACCAGCGGCCTCAAGATGACACCCTTACTACAGTCTCGCACTCTACCAACTGAGTTAAGGACGGTGTATGTTGTTGTGCGATGTTTGTTTGATGTGGTGTAAGAGTTTTTGACATGGTTGACTAAAATAATGTACTGTCATCGTGACTCGGTACTTAATTTTATTAACATCCTGGTCCAAAACAACAAGGTAAGTCTCCTTTCTTCTCTAAATCTCTTGAAATAGGATAATTGATGTATTGTACATAGGCGTCAAATGTTCCCTTTAAAAGTACTGGAAGATTTCTTGAACCTAGTACAGAACATGTTGATGCTATAGAAAGTAGATTTGTAATGTTCTTGTTGGTGTGAGTGTACGAGAGTGACAATGTTCGTGCGGTGGTTGTTCCTGAATCGAATACAACGGTAGCTGGGTACGTAGCGATGCCGTATAGCGTGTTACTTGTTCTTTCGAAAACATTCATTTTTAATGAACTCATACTAATATCGTAGGGATTAGCGTTAGTAACCGAAATTGTCATGTTGATATTCAATTCTAATGATGTAGTAGCTACATCGAATTTGGTTATAGAAACGTTATTAAATGTAGTTCTAACATCTGGTATGCGAGGCATAAAATAGTAAATCAACAATGCGATTAATAACGACGAAATGATAAATGTGACACAGACAATGCATGTAACAACACATAAACATATGCAACACCTTGATTTTGACCGAGAGTCTCTAGACTCGTTAGCCATGCGAATAGTGCTTGCCATTGCTTTTGATAAAATAGAACGAATGTACAAATTAGGAAAAGCTAAAAAGCTGAGCTATCCATTACAACTCATCCTTTAATTTGCTAATTTTCATCACAGCTTGACCAACTAGAACACGTTCGCCAATTTGCTGCACAAGTTCCAAATCAACATGTGGTTCAAACAAGATGGCAATTGCCGATCCACCAAGATCAAAGTTTCCAATTTCGGCACCTTTTTCGTAGAATTGACCCACTTCACAATGCAATGTGACTGAACCAACTTCAAGAACACCTATTGGGACCAAAGCAACAGTACCCAATGGACTTGCAGTATCAATAAAGATGACACCTCTACGGAACTTGTACATGAATTCAATTGGATTGATAATGTAACCATAGTACATACCACCAATCAAATCTGATTCAACTACTCTTCCTCGAACTGGCGTATGAATACGATGATAATCGTATGGCCCAAGGGTGACTGCCATACCTTGTCCACCTAGGAATTGCTTGTATCTGGGGTTACCACCAAGCAAAGTGAAAATATCAACACTTTGTCCTTTGAGATGCATTTGTGTTCCGAGTTGAATATTCTCAAAAGAGTACAACATTGTTGAATCGGCAGGTGATGTAATGATGGCGAAACTATCTGGTTCGTCAACTTTTCTTGCACCATCAACTAATTTGCGAGTGAAAAATGAACCCCAACTTGGGAATCCTCCACTTGGAATAACAAAGTCATGAGGATTGGTCAAGTTTCGAACCCACTGATCAACAATGTATTTGGTTGCTGGTGAGTACAGATACTCACCGCGTGCCGTGACGAATGCGTACAAAAATTGAACGATTTGTGGGTTTTCCCAGACAGTATGATTGTCCATAATGAACATGAATTGGTACACGTAGGGCCAAGGAGCGTCTATCGTTGGCACGTAGTGTAGATAGTTGTCAAAGGTCTCGTACATTTGTTCGGTAGTGTTTGGACCACCATAAAATTGATTGTGGTTTTCTAAATTGTATTCTACCATTGCTTTAAGTGTTTGATTAGTGTTAAGAATTGATTGTAGTGTTTTCACTACTGGCGAGTAGGTATCATTCCAAGAACACGATGAATAGCCTACCACGGCGAGAACTAAGATAACGGCTATCGAGTGCTTCATTTGTTTGACAGATTGTTGACAGACAGGTAAGGCCAAACTCGCTGATTCCCAAGAGTTGTAAAGATCTACGAAAAATCAAGTGAGCTACAATCATGGCTAACTTCATTTATTAAAAGGTTATGCTAAGATCATTTGTCAAAGTATTTATGTCTAGTTTTAAGGGAAAGCAGGAATATGATGGTAATTGAGGGGAACATTCGCCGAAATCGTAGTTTGCGTCATTCATTGTCTTTTCGCTAGCGTTTCTCGATACAGTTTCTGTTTCAATTGAATCTGGACGAATTACATAAGTCACGTTTGGCTTTTGTGATATGCATATATCCTTATCCGAGCCATATTCTCTCAAGTGATCTATTCTTATGCTCAACTCTTCTATTTTCTGACACCATCTTTCTTGAAGCATGCCAGACACTATTCCTTTCTTCCTCTCCATATCTTGTTTTTGGGCTAACAAAGCTTGTATTCTTCGATACGGCCACCGTTGGATAGAAAGCAGTCGGCACTGTCGTTTTAAGAACGTATCACTAATTGTTAAATGTAACACGAAGCTCTACCTGACTCCTAAATGAGCAGCAGCTATTATTAGCGGCTCGTCAAAGTAACCAGAGAGGTCTGCTATTGTGAGTTGTCTCGCTGTAGTGTCACAGTAGTTAGCAGTGTTGAAATGATCTTGTTTCATTGCTTTGTTTTTTCAAATAATTTAGGAGTCGGGGTCCGTATCTTGTTTAGTGCTGTCTCTTCGCCTAAACAGTTGTCGCAACCTACTCGCAGCAAAAATCATGAGAAGCGTGGTGTTTATCCTAAGTCCTGTACCTCCTCAGTTGAAATAATCTGTAGCATACGTTTTCATGGGTTTCTAAATCCCAATTAATCATAAATTTAGGTTTAAGTAATATATTGATGCCAAAGTTATTACAGCTGTAATCCATGCTTATTGTGTAACCTATTCTATGCAGTCTACGCTAACCTAACCGTGAGCAGTTTTCTTCAATATTTCTAACATCGAAACATGATTTTCGTTTAAGTCTTTGTCGCAATGTATTTGGAAGAGTGGGCCAAGCGAATTTTGTTCTCTGGAGCCTTGTTGAAACATATTATTTTTGTACTGGAATCTTCGCAATAACGCAAAGTCAAAGAACAGTACGAAGAACGTAAGATTGAGCACTACGACACTATAAATTACATATTACACAATTTTAATGTATGGATCGTTCATCATAGAATAAATATCCAACTTCAATGGAAAACAAACGAGTGTTTTGCATTCCATCCCCATTTGCAACTCAAAATCTTTACTGATGTATCCACTACTATAATCAACTGTCCCAGTGGTCTCAGATTCATACTGGGGACTCTCATCTTTGTATGAAACTGGTTTATCTGTACCGTGTTTTTTCAGATGCGCAATTTGAGACTCGAGCTCTTTTGTTTTTTGCAGCCATCTTTCTCGCACTGCATTAGATACTGACTTTAGTTTTAGATCCATCTGATTCTTCTGCGCTTGCAAGGCTTGAATCCTTCTATAAGGCCACCTTCGTATAGATAAAAGTCTGCACTGTTTCTTGAGAAACGTATCGCTATAATAAGTAAATAAATGTATACTTACCTTACGCCCAAATGCGCCGCAGCTGATAACAAGGGAGTATCAAAGTACTGTGACAAATCACTGAGAGAAAAGTGTTTTAATGTCGTATCTGCGTAGTTTCTACCATCGATACAACGATCGTACTTCATAGTTTTGTGTTTCTTCGCAAACAAATTTGGCAAATAGGTCCGTTGTACTATTATGTAGCGTACTAGATACAAACTGGGACTGATTTGCGTAAGTCCATCAAAAACACTTTTACGCGAACTTTGATCCACTGATTTTTAGTTTATCCTTGGACAATTAAATCCTCCTCCCAATGTCCGTAGCTCCAATCGGTATCTAACGACAAAATCGCTTGTTGTCCCTAAAAGCTTTTAAAGCTATGAACCTTTCGATTTTAATTTTTTACTCTCAATTAACGCTGCGCTCTCAGGCATCAAAACTTTTGTTTGTGGGTCTACGTAAACAAAATACACACCATCAGGTTTCTTCTCTTTTTCTGGTTTTTTTCGTAATGTCTTTTCGATTAGCGTTCGGTCTACCTCATTTTGCAGCTCCATGTATTTTTCAAGTTTTCTCTCTGCTTTTTTAGCTTTTTCTAGCGCTATGGCTTCTTTCTCTTCTTTTGTCTTGACTTTTTTCTTCACTTTCTTAATCTTCTTTGGCTTCTCTTCGATAAGAGGGGCTGAAATGTCTGCAAATGAAACATGATTCGGTTTCGGTATTCGAGGTGGAGATGTGGTTCGTTCTAGTGGCAGTGAAAAGTTTAAAACTTTTGGAGCATCTTCTTCATAGCTAGGCTTATTTCGACCTGGCTCTTGGTATTGATTTGTAGGAGAAGGCGATCGTATTTTTGATGGAGAGTGATATCGTATTGGAGACGTATGCGTAGCTGGACTATAGTTCGCCTGAGGTCTTCCCAACAGTGGCGCTGGTGGTGGCGATCTAGGCATTAGATTTGCGTAAAACGTTCTCTCCAAGTTTGAAAAGTCTGGTGACATGTACGGTATGGGTGATACAGAGGGTGGTGTTATTTCGGTAGGCATTGGAGGAGTATACACCCTCACAGGTTCTTGATTTTCACACGAAGTTCCAACGCTATTTGTTCGTATCAAGTCTGATGTACTCGTAGAATTGTTTCTGTACAACCCTCCATCAGTGTTGATTGCTCTGCTATTTGTGATAACGAGTGTCTCCACCGACTGGTTTTTAACAGTTATGAGGGTTGAAGTATCTGTGGCGACAGTTTTGTTGTTTGGTGGTTCAGTGTTGACTGCGACAGTTGTAAGCAGCTCCTCATGCGACATAGTGTTTATGGATTTGTGGGAAATCTCTATTTCAGTATTGACGCCAACATTCGAGATGTCAAGTTCAGTATTCGTTGAAGAGTTTCGTACATCCAACTCGGTATTAGTGTGCGTACTGGTTACTTCTGCTTTCATTGATAGCTGGTGCAGTAACGCATCGTATCTTTCTTCCATAAAGTTAATTTCTCTGCTGTGTTTCACTCGTTCTGACTTGATTTGTTCTGTTAATAAATTAATTTGTTGTGCCATGGCTTCGATTTGAGCTAATAGCTCTTCGTTGTTATGTACATATTCTTCACATTGCATTTCAGTGTCTACAACTTCTGCTTTCAGCGCATACTCACCCACTGATTGCGATTCTACGTCACATACCTCGGGCTTTTTGCCAAAATCTTCGTACGTAATTACACCTTTATCAAGCTTCCACTCTCCTTGGCGAACGCTGCCAAACAGCTGCATTCTTTGGAGAATTTGTAATGCATCAAGAGTATCTGGACTAGTATCAACGAATATATCTTCTGCAATTGGCTCTGGCGTTGGTTCCTCTTTGGGATCCGGTTTTGGTTTTTCTATTGTTTTAATGTTCAAGTATACGGGATGATCTTTCATTGGTCGCACAATTCGTTGTGGTACTGTTCCATATCGTATTTTGTTAATTTGTTCGTGTTTTAGAGTAGCGCGAGTCATTGATGGTTTGGGAATCAAAACCATCTTCTCTGGAGTTGGTGCCATTCGTGGGGATCGCGGAGAGCTCTTCGTAGAGCTTCGCGGTGAATCGATAGGTGCGCTACTGTGTCGTGGAGACGATGACTGATCCTCAACATTTCTCAAAATATGATAATCAGTAGGGGACTGTGTTCTTGGTGTTAAGTTAAACGCTGCATCTTGCTTCCCTAAGTCAAGAATCCCTTCTACCTCATAATCCATGAAGTTAGTCGATAACGGTTATATTTCTTACAGTTGAGTACAGCTAAATAATGACAACTTATTCCGCCAAAGAGCTTGCTGACAGGAAAAACTATGCTGTTTGTTAAGTTTAGTGCTCGTAAATCATCGCTCTTCATTGTGGATGCTGCTAGCTGTTGCCTATGTCTTCCAATTATGGTCAGCTGGCTGTTCAAGTTTAGCTGAAATAGGAAAAGTGGTTTGTTTAGTATCGCAAAAACGAACGCAACACTAGCCACAATACCATGATATTCTGTTGTGTAGACCTTTCCCGTGTAAAAGGGATGTTATTTGGGGTATCACAAAAAGAAACGGAGCAAGAGGACTATATAAATGAGCTAATAGACGATGATGAAGATGACTCGGTAATTGACTCGGGCTTAGTTCTCGAATGGACGCACACTGGATTCGCAACTTCGGAATGGAAAACAAATAATGTGATTTTATTGACACCAGGTCACTACAGAATCGTAATTAAGAATCAAAATGAAAGCTTTAGGACTGCGTTTCGGCTAAAAGGTTCAGACGCACTAAGTCGCTCTATATTCAACTATGAAGACGTATTCGTTAGCAAC
>JAESGV010001099.1_pt1 | contig 11523 bp, 15 predicted proteins | sample 9269781 | NCBI WGS metagenome assembly JAESGV01 (sample SAMN15741586, study PRJNA653496) | algae metagenome | isolation source: Tildeniella torsiva UHER 1998/13D and co-occurring heterotrophs from... | place: Slovakia: Slovak Paradise National Park, Hrabusice, Kosice Region | collected 2000-01-01 | reverse complement strand
GTTGCTTCCAATTTCCAACCTCTAGTACATCACGCTACAATTGCTGATGACGAGTATCAACTTACTGTTGTTACGAATACTAGCAGAGCTGTAGCAAGTTTGGTAGATGGTGCTATCGAGGTGTTGGTGCACAGAAGATGTAGCGTTGATGACAAGAGAGGTGTTGACACACCTCTTGATGACGAAAACATCGTTGGTGTCCAACTACGTGTAATCATCCAAAAGAAGAAGGCTCTTGACATTCGTCCTCACCATGCTCATCGTGCAAATTTCCCAGTCGTGCCATTTGTTTACTCACAATTAGATCAGGAAGTAGCTGCTAAATATGCTCAGCTATTCAACACTGATTTGGCTCCATTGGCTCAAAGGCTACCACAACATGTCCATCTCCTAACATTGGCACAACAATCTGTTGTTGGACAAGAAAGAACTTTGTTGAGACTTGTCAATCTGAAACAATTTGATTCATCAGTTGATCACGTAAATGTAGACAAATTGTTCAAGGACATTTTAGTTAAGACAAAGGTGGAAACAACCCTAAACGGCATTGAAGACAAAGCCAATCAACCACGCGATGCTGTAGCAATTGAACCATTAGACATAAAGACATTCAGAACCGAGCTTGGTCTCTAAACAACCTGCTTGGAAGCGTTTCGCGAGTCTGTTAATAAATGGACTGTTTTGAAGCTGTAATTCCATTATTCTTTTAGAAAAGTCTTTGTAATAGCGTAATCTTCCGACTCTTTATGGTGCAGTATAGTTCTGACGTTTACATAAGTTATGCCGACAACGTTTTAACTTGTCCATCACATAAACAATAAAACAGAGACACATGAAAGTCATAACACTCTCTGTTGCAGTACTTTTGGTACTTGCTTACGCTACATGCCAATCAGTAGTATTCACATCGTACAACAAGCCAGCTATCAATAAGGTAAGTCTTTTTTTAAACAGAAACTAATTGTCAAGTATTGTCGTCGCAATATTATTGCCTCAAACCTTCCCGTTCTTAAACAAATTACTTTGGCGGCCACTCTTGGTTGTGTCTCTATCAATGATAAAGATAAAGCCGCTCAAGGACGCTATGGAGTTCTCGGCTTCCAAATGAGCTCTTTGCTCGTACCAACATTTGGTATCTACGGTTTCGGAATACAAGGTGGAGGAAGTGGAGGAAGCGGCTCTGGTGGAGCCTACGCCTTCGGTGCTCGTTTCGGTATTGACTACATTGTCGAATACAATGAAACGAATGGAGTTGAGGGATATCAACCAGGTATCGGTGCCACTTTCGATAAGGCCATAAAAATTTACTCTATGGCCGATCTTTTGAGATCCCAAAAGTGGTCCACTCCAACTGATGACATTACCAACGTTGGTGGAAACACCACCGTACACAAGATTACCACTCAATTGAAGGCTTCTGATAACATTCCATTCACTGTTACATGGGGTGCTATGGTCTCAACTGACGAAGTAGTTGCTGGAGATAAGACCAAGGTTGTCCTCACTCCCAACTCTTTAAAGACAGTATTTGACTTGCAAAACTTCAAGTACACTTCCGAGGGCTCCCGTATGGCTATTGGAACAATTGTCCTTTCTGCAGGTGCAACTGCAAAATGGTCAGCTACCAGCCAAAGCAAAGATGGTGATCGTCCAAACGAAGTCACTGCAAACCAAGGTGTATACGGTATTGGTGCTAGCGCAAGCAGCAACACTAACGGATATTTCTCATTCCAAAAGTTTGTTCAAACCACTGATGCTGGAACTACCGCTTCAACTCGTACTGTAACTTTGACTGCAGGTCAAGATTTCACTACTGAGACTGATTCAGCTATTTCCAAGGGTAATGATGAAGCAAGCGTCTCTTTGAAGAGAACTTGGTTCACCGTTAACGAACGTGTCACCAATTTCAACTGGGATCCTTCACTAGGAGCCTCTGAAACTCAAGAAAACAATGTACCAACAACCAACTCTGCTAACAAGATCTCCATGACTTTGGCAGCAGTTGCATTTGTCGTAACAGCATTGTTGTTGTAAACAAAGTACATTTTACCAAATTGCTAAACTTGTTTCTTCTTTTGCATCTGCTGCCTCTATCGTTTGTATCACCCTACCATAAGTTGAATCGTACACATTTATGAATCCATCTTCAAAGTATACTAGTAAGTTCTCTTTTATCGCAACAGGTCGATAGGAAAGTGATGATGTGGTTGTCAATTCTGTTGCATCCATTTTCTTTTTCTTTACATTCCAAATGGAAATCCAATGCGCGCGAACTGTACCTGAATGTACAACAACGACTCGATTGTTATCTAATTTCTGTATAAATGAGATTGCTTTGAATTCATGTGGATCTTCAACTAAATCATCTTCATCGCGATCTCCTCGTATTTTCTCGTCATACAACACGATATCTGTTTCCAAGTCATAAATTTTGATACTATTGTCTATTCCAACAATAATTTGATTCTTGTCCCAGTAATCCGCTCCGAACACAAAATCTTGATGCGTAGGTATTTCTTTTATCAATTTTAGTGGTTTGATACTCCATAATGCAATATCGTTTGTATCATGACAGCAGACAAAGTGGTTATCGTCATATTTCTTGACATCATAGGCACCATAGTCTTTTGAAATGTGCGTTGTTTTGTTTTCAGTTGTGTCCCAAATAATAACATCAGATTCAGATTGGTTGATGACTACTTTATCACCAATAACTACGAGTAGCTCTTCTGATAGTTTCAATTTGATGTTTTCAGTTAGAGGTATCGATTTTGTGAATTTATTCTTTTGTATGTCCCATATATCGATGTGGTCGCGATCATAGGATATCACCAACTCGAAATCTGAAAGAAATGAAAGTGCTCTTATGTCTCCAAGAGAAGGGATCATTTGTATTGGATCTTCTTTTTCCAAATCGTATATGAAGATGGTTCCATCTTCGTTGCAGAACGACAAGTACGTCTTCTTAACTTTACAGAGTTTGGTTTTTAGGCGTACAGTCGATTCTTCTATTGTGGGAAACGATATAGTTTTTTGTTCCTGAATGTGAAAGGTAACGTATGTAGCTGATGAGAAATAGTTGCTTGATGTTTTTCGATATTTTGTAGGACCTTGTTGTTCGTATTCGCTTCGCGTTTGCATCTTTTAATTGTAATTCTACTCAACTTGCGCTAAACAAACAATGCCATCGCTCTATGACCCGAGTTCAGACCCTTCTGCAGTCTATGGTGCACAATTAAATAAGTCGCGATGTCTCGTACCAGTTTTAGGAGATACTCAACGGAACAGATTTCTTGTAGGAACTCTATCACTCCACTCGAGCGAAAATGAAGTCCACTTAATCGAGTATTCTTCCGAACAAAACGATGTATACAACGTAGGACTTTATCGCCACCCACACGAGATCTGGTCAATAGCAGCGCATCCAAATAGACCAGATCTATTCTTTACTATTTATAATACTGGAAAACTATTCGAGGCCACGCTGTGGCAGCTTCCACAAAACATCTATTCCGATAATATCGACGAAGATATCGAAGATGATGATCAAGAGCAACCAGTCGTGCAACCACAAACAAGTCCAAGTGCACCTCTACTAAAAAACAAGCTCGTTCTACAAAGTAACGAACCAAAGAATCCACTACACTGGTATGTTTCATTTTCTAACTAACAAATAGTGTATTGTGGGATCCAAGTTCAGTCAGCGATCGTGTTTTAACAGTTGACTCACAAAATGTAAAAGAGTGGAGAATCAACCAAGATATGGAGAAATCAGAAAGTTTGAATACGTTTAGTGTTGGAAGAAAAATAGGAACAGGACGGTGGAATCCTCATCATAACGAATTGGCAGCAGTAGCCGCCCAAACAAAAATTATTCAATTGGATTTGCGAACAAACAAGTATGTTCAAATAATCAAAAACTAACAAAGTAGAACATCACATACAATTGAAAATGCACACGAACAACGCGTTAGAGATTTTGAGTATAATCCATACAAACCATACTTTATCGCATCAGGTGGAGATGATTGCAAAGTCAAGTTTTGGGACGTTAGAAGTACAAAAGAGCCAGTTCTCGTACTATGCGGACATTCCCACTGGGTAACAAACGTCAAATTCAATCCACATCACGATCAATTACTATTGAGTTGCAGTACTGACAGTTTGGTCAATTTATGGAGTACACCAACGGTATCATCAAAATCAACGACAGAAGAGTTGGATGAAGAGTTGGAAGAGTTTGAAAAAGAACTAGATCAACAAGTATCAGAAGATGAAAAGAGTGATTATACTTCAACGAGTGCGTTTAGTGGAAAGAGTAGAACAAAAGTGTCGAACATGACTGATTCATTGGTACAATCAATTGATGAGCACGAGGAGAGCGTTTATTCTGTTGCTTGGAGCAGTTATAATAGTTGGATTTTTGGATCGGTGTCGTATGATGGTAGAGTACTCATGCATCATGTAAAACAGAGCGAACGATTAAAGATTTTGGATATGTCTCTGTAAAAAGAGTAAGCAATACGTATTACACCAAAATGCCATGTTATTCCATTTGAACTGCTTGGTTGGGTTGAGTGATGTTGACGTGTAAAGATGTCGTCTGTGCTTCTGGTACTCATTTTGTGTTTTAGGTTCGATACTATACTTCACTAATATTGAAGGCTTTGTTGTGGGTACCTGCACGAGTGGCCAATTTTTAACACAGGAAAATTATTGTAGGTATCATCAATACAGCGGCATTTGGAGTTATGGCAACCAATTATTAGGCGAGTTTGGTACCGGTTCAAACAAAAAAACAGCATTCGTAGCAAAATTAGACAAAAAGATTAATTTCGTCGGTGTAATCAGTACGCTAGGGTTTTTTATTTCGGACAGCGGCAGTGTATACGGATACTACGAAAGCGTGGCGTCTTTTCAGAAACTCATGCTCGATTTTAATGTTACTGCGGGAGAGTATATGAACTATCACAAAATCCTTACTGATACTGGGAATTTGGTATCATGCACTACTGATTTTTCAACCTGTATAAGAGCATCGTTTCGTGCAGAAGCTTTGTCAGGCGTTTTACTGCTCTCATCAAACAATGTATACTACTATACAGATGAGATTGCTCCTACATTAATGCTTGTAATGAACAGTACAGCACTATTTGGCTCCACGACAATTGCAAAGATTATCTCCTCAGTAACAAGCAAACACTATGGTGTTATACTCTCTGATGGTGCATTATGGATGTGGGGTAACAACAGTATGTTTTTATAATGATCTAATTATTATAGATTATCAATTGGGAGATGGAAGTGCTGTATCGCGATCAGCACCAGCTCGTGTACTATTAACGGAACCTGTAAAAACAGTGTTTCTAGGAGCATCACATACAGTCGCACTCACGTAAGTATAATGTTATCTCTAATGCATAGTGAATCCGGAAAAGTATACTTTTGGGGGCAGACGTCAGTCATTATCAGAACACCCATAGATATTACACCATTAGGAGCAGTCATAGTACAAATATCATCAGGAATGTCCCACGTTGCCATGCTTGATAACATTGGTAATTGCTACACATTCGGATTGAATAATGAAGGTGAGTTGGCCGATGGAACATCAATTCCACGAACAGTACCTGTTGCCGTTAGAAAAGGAGTACAATATGCTGTTGCATCACAAAGCTTCACTCTCATTCGCATTGGCGACGTTATTGAGATGTGGGGCGTGTTGCTATTCGAAAGAGGCCTAGATGTGACATTTAAAGCAATGATTGGAATAGATGAACAAGTGAAAGATATTCAACTTGGAAGGGCATTCTCACTAGCGTTGACACAGTCTGGAAATATGTACACTAGTGGCAATGGCATAGTTGGTCAACTTGGTAGTGGAACTACACTGAGTTCGTTGATCGCTATGCCAGTTAACATGGACGGTGCTTTGTTGGGAAAGAACGTGACTTCGATATACACATATAGAACTGGGTCACTAGTAATTGATAGTGGAGGAGAAGTATTTGTTTGGGGATCCATACCGCCGTGTGGAACAAGAGAGGACATACCATCTAAACTCAATATTAGCATGTTAATAGGTTCTATGCACGTATCACTCAACAACATAGTGATGCTTTCAACTACTGGAACAAGAGTGGTTGGCTGCTTTGGTGGATACGTTGGTGAAGTGATATTGTCAAAGGAGATGCGTTCGCAGGTTTTACAAGCATTTCGACATTGGATGACGATAGCTTTTATCTGAGAACTAACCAAGGTTTGGTTGTAATGGTAGGAGTTGATTCGCGTTTGAAAAGCGCATTGGACATTGTACCGTTCTTCACCGTAGAAACCACAACAGTTGATGGATTCTTGAAACAAACGCCATTTTTCAACACGTTTGAAATACACAGAGTGATATTTTGGAAGGTTGCCACTGATCCTGTAATCATAGTTTTGTGCAAAGATGGGAGGTCATATATTCGGAATTCTACAACATGGGCTAATTATGTCGATGTTACCCCAACGGCGTGTTCCAAGGATATAATCGTGACAACAAACGGATCTATGATAGTATTTCACAATGGCAAGATTATTACTCTTGATATATTACCAACTGACAATTTAAAAAAGGTTCTCATGATCACAAAATCGGCTGGCACATACGACCTCGGAATTACAGGAGTATTTGCCACATGCACCAAATATTTTGTAGGTGCAAATTGTGATGTACCAGTTTGTTTTGATATTGACGCCAATAATGCACAGGTATGTGGTGGACGTGGAAGATGCGTATCTCCACAGTATTGTATCTGTAATTCTCCATTCAAGGGTACGACTTGTGAAATACAAGATTGTGGGTCATTCAGGGCAGGAGATAGTTGCGAGTATCTATCAGTATTAAGTTATGTATTGATTGCACTAGGATCAATGTTCGCGTTAATTATCATAATCTTAGCTCTGGTTTTACTGTTCTGTACTTGTCGTTATCGAGGAACTGTAGTCAAACAAGAACAAGCAGAAGTAAAAATGAAAGACATGCTCAAAGAGAGTCTACTTCGAGCAGATTCTCTAGAAGACAAGATCGATAGATATTGGGTAATACCATTCACTGATCTTGTGTTTGTAGAGAAATTGGCAGAGGGATCGTTCGGTGTTGTGATGAGTGGTAGATACCAAAGTGCAGACGTGGCGATAAAGTCTTTGAAAGATTTGGGTGGTTCACTTTCGGAACAGTTCGAACATGAAGTCAAGATTTTACGTGCGCTACGTCACCCTAATATTGTACTGTTTATGGGTGTCGCGTTGAACTCTGATCAGAGATTTATAGTAACGGAACTCATGTCAGGAAAGTCGCTCGACCGTGTTGTACACAAGAAGAGTTCTTCCAAGAAGATTTTACATAATGCGTTACGATTCAAAAAGAAAGTTTTACTGCTGTTAGACGTTGTCAAAGGTATGCTGTACCTGCATTCCTCTACACCTGCGATCATACATCGTGACCTAAAGCCTAGCGTAAGTGAATTTTTCTTATTAATGGTAAAAGAACATTCTTCTTGATAAGAATCTTCAAATATGCAAGGTATGTGACTTTGGTACAGCAAATTTCGTAGCAAATGCGACACTTACAGGGAATATTGGTGTAAGATGATCTAATATTGCTAACCATTTAGACAATAATGTACATGAGCCCTGAGGTATTGATGGATAACATGAAGATAGAAACAAGCACCAAGTGTGACGTGTACAGCTTTGGAGTTATAATGTACGAAGTCTTTTTCGAGAGAGTACCATACCAGAGCGATTATGATTTTAGTATTATTGCTCTTGGAACAAAAGTGGTAAATGGTATGAGACCAAGTATTCCAGAAGATGCTTTAAAGGGTTTATCAGAAGCAGAGCAAGCATATTTGGAACTCATGCAGAGATGTTGGGCTGAAAACGTAGATCAGAGACCAAATTTTGGTGAAATTTATATAATATTCACAGAGAAGCTAGTAAATACAAACTAATGCGTAGTTGTCGTACAAGCTGTTTCTTGTTGTAAGCCATCAGAAAAATGTCACAAAAAAGTCTGGATGATATCTTGCCCATAGAGCTCTACAGAAGGTTCCCAAAGGCTGAACTACACAGACATTTGGATGGTTCCGTACGCCCAGAAACGATTATCGAACTCGCACGCGAGCAAGGTGTGGAACTACCAACATTTGACGTAGCAGAACTACGAGAATTAATATGCGTAAAAGAAGACTGTCCAAGTCTCGTCGAGTACTTGAGAGGTTTTGATATCGCGCTATCAGTTATGCAGCAAAAATGTAACTTTTTGAACAGATCTAACATAATAGACGCTATTACCAGAATCATGTACGAAGTATGCGAAGACGCAGCAAAAGATGGAGTAAAATATATCGAAATCAGATTCAGTCCTATATTACACACAAAAATGGGTCTACAACTCTCATCAATTATGGAGGCTGTCATTGAAGGTAAAGTATCCGCAGAACTCAAGTTAAATATTGTTCCAAGAATTATCGTCAGCGGTATGAGACAATTACCTTCCAGTATTACCAAACAACTCGCAGAAATTGCGGTAAGAACAAAACAGACCATACTCTAACTTGATAGTGGCGTTTTCGTGATTCTGGAGTCGTTGGTTTCGATTTGGCAGGTCCAGAAGATGGATTTAGCAGCAAAAACCACAAAGAAGCGTTCGCGATTGTACATCAGAATTTATTGAACTGTACTTTGCATTCAGGTACTGTTTATGCGATTAATAGTTAACATTGTTAGGAGAGGCAGCATCTTGGGAAAGTGTAAGTGATAGTATTCAACACTGTGGCGCACAAAGAATCGGACATGGTGTTAGACTTATCGAAAACCACAACCTCACTCAATATGTCGCCAATAGAAGAATCGCGATTGAAGTTTGTCTTACGTATGTCGTTTATTCACTCCTATTAACCACAACAGATCCAATTTACAAACTAAGGCAATCACTTCCTACGAAGCACATCCCATTCGAACCTATACTGATATGGGAGTCATCTGTATTCCATGTACAGACAATTCCGTAGTATCCAACGTAACTCTATCAGAAGAGTACCACAAAATCCAATCCGTGTTCAAGTTTACCATTTCAGAAATGGTACTCATGATCGATAACGGATTCCGTCATGGTTTCTTGGAGAGTCGCATGAGAAATCGTCTAAGAAAAGAATCACTACGTTCCATTTTGAAAATACTTGGTGAAGAAGGATATCCAGTTGATAACATTATCACACCAGAAACACAATTACATTTTGGATCTGTATTGTTACCTGGAACTTCTCACTTGGTTCGCGATCAAGTTAAAACGGACATGTATACAGATGGCAGTATGAGAAGATTACTATACAGGTTACCCAAAGCTGATTTGGATTGTCGATTCTTGGGAAGTGTATCTGTACCAACGTTATGGAAACTTTTCCAATCGTAAGTATTTATCATTTTTAACAATCTAGATCTGATCCTACGTTTTTAACTCAAATGTATGACTTTTTGGGAATCGAAAAACCGACACAATATTCCGAGTTTGAAAATTTGATTTACAAACATGAAGGATTGAGTAACATTCGTACTGCGTTAGATATCATGTCATGGGTACTACAAACTCCAGAACAAATCAAACAAGGATTAAATGATATTTTCCGTGAAGCATCAAAAGATAATTTCAAGTGTAAGTGATGATACAAGTATTAACAACATAGATATTGAATTATTCATCAGACCAAGTGCACATACAAAACAAGGACTTTCGCATTCTGATGTGTTAAAGATTGTACTTGAAGAAAGCGACCGATTGGCAGGAATTTACAATTTGAAACATGGTATCGGATTATGCGTTGATAACACTGATGATGGTATCGTTGAAATGACAAATGTTGTCTTTTTAGCCGTACAAAATCGTGACAAGATTTGTGGATTTGGATTCTATGGATTTGATAGAGAACATTCCACAGGAACACAACGCAACATCAAAAAGTTGTACAATTTGTTGAAAAAGAATCAAGTTAATGTTTGTATTTCTGCAGGAAAGACAGATGTACAACCTGTAGTCACAGCGCTACACGTTGGAGGTGCCTGTCGATTGAACGGATGTTTTGCCGTAGAAAGAGATCCATCTATGCTCTCCTACTTGGCAAACCATGCTGTACCAATCGAGTTATCGTTAACAAACTTGTATAGCAAGTGTTTCGACGATATTTCAGATACTGGTGATGCGTTGCGTTTGTTCTTTGATAGAGGGCTAAAGATTGCTCCATGTTCTTTGGATTTGAGTTTGTACCCACAGAGCAGAAACGAAATGATGTACAAGATGGCACTCAAAGCAAACTTTACAGTGAGAGAAATTGTAGAGTTTATCATGTTCAGTTACACTGCTGCAAGTTTGAACTATGCTGACAAGCGTACGTTGTTCAGAGCAGCACTGGAGGAGACCAAACAAATTTTGCAAGAGAGTAACGTTAACATTGATCTGTTGTAGTAAAGTTTATTAAAACTTGATGATGGCTTTTCCATAGTTCTTTCCTTGATACAAATCGACGAATGCTTGTGGCGCGTTCTCTACACCTTGTGTAACCCATTCAATAGGTTTTACTCTTCCATCCTTGATAAATGGGAATAATTTTTGTCTGTATTGCTTGACTTTGGAAATATAATCAGCTTGCATGCAAGTAATAGCAGTAATGTTCTTCTTGGCGTATAGTTCTTTGCTCTTTTCGTCAAGTGCGACGTTTTCGCCGTTTGGATACGCTGAAATCTTTCCGCACATGTATACACGTCCGTTTTCTTTCACGTTTGCGTTAACACCTTCAGTAACAACACCTCCAACGTTGTCAAAGTAACCATCAATACCTTGAGGCGCTGCTTGTTTGATCAGCTCTGCGAGTTTATTAGCATCATCTCCTGCTTGGCGATAGTCTACTACTGCATCATAACCAAGTTCTTTCTTGAGTGCTTCGCACTTTTCGGCACCACCTGCGATACCTAATACAGTAACGCCATGAGCTTTGGCATATTGGCCAACGATGGTACCGATGTTTCCACCTGCAGCACTGATAGCAATAGTTTGTCCTTCTTTGAGTTGTAGATATTCGTAACCCCATAGAGCATGAGCTCCAGAGACACTGAGTGCGCCCAATGCGACAGATAAAGAAACTCCAGATTCACCAAAGATGTCATTTTCAAGAGTTTCAAAAGTATTCTCTTTGTCTACATTAAACTTTGCGTATTGCTGCCATCTCCAATCGGCTGCTACCAAATCTCCAGCTTTAATTTTGTCATGTTTAGATGCGATAACAATTCCTGCACCTCTACCACCGAATGAGTCGCCTGCGATGTGTCAAGTATGAAAATTTATACGTACCGAGATCGATTGGCATGCTATCCTTGAATTGCGTTAGTCCATGGCCTTGTTTATTTGGAATAACATCTGGAGTTTCTGGACGACCCATGCCCATATACAAGTATGGATCAACAGATCCAAATTTTGTTTCTACTATG
>JAESGV010001098.1_pt1 | contig 11524 bp, 12 predicted proteins | sample 9269781 | NCBI WGS metagenome assembly JAESGV01 (sample SAMN15741586, study PRJNA653496) | algae metagenome | isolation source: Tildeniella torsiva UHER 1998/13D and co-occurring heterotrophs from... | place: Slovakia: Slovak Paradise National Park, Hrabusice, Kosice Region | collected 2000-01-01 | reverse complement strand
CGATGTTGAGGACTTTGGGTTCTTTGAACACTGATAGTTGAGTTGCTTTGCTACGCATATTCAAGTATCCACGGGACAGCAATCTATTCATAGAAATTAGGATAATAATGCTGCTTACAAGACGTCATGAAACGTGAGCTGTAAATTCTTGCTTTCTTGACTGTCAGAAGGGTTGGTGTTGTTTGTTACAAGTCTAAATTAAGAGATAAAAATTAAGATGCGAAGGACTGTATTGGTAGCAGTTGCATTGATTGTATTTGCTCATGCTGTATCTGATACAACTTATGGAGACGTATGGTTTAAAACATCATGCACAGTTGCAACTAACGAAACATTCAATAACGGCATTGCCACACTTCATTCATTCGCGTAAGAATGTTGACAGAATTAATCGAGTACAGATACTATAAAGCACGATCATACTTTAATGAGGTTATAAAGATTGATCCCAACTGCACAATTGCATATTGGGGTTTAGCCATGACTCAATGGTACACTATTTGGCAAAATCCTTTACCAAAAAATATAAGAGAAGGTTTGCAACGATTTTTAGTATTAACAATGTAAGCTACAGCTGCGATCAAATCTGCAAAAGATCTGATGGCCTCCACAAACACAACTGAACGAGAAGGCTTGTACATACGCGCAGTTGATCAACTGTTCTCTACATTTACAACACATGGGCGCTCTACTGCAGCTCATGCATACGAAGCCAGCATGAAATCAATCTTCACCAGGTATGGAGCAGAAGACATAGAGTCAGCAATATTTTACGCTCTGGCTGTGCTGGGAGTTGTGCATGTACTTCCTCCTGCCGCGCAGCATGACAGAAGGTTGCTAGGCGGTTCATTGTTGTCTATGGCGTTACTAGAAAACAAATATCATCCAGGAGCGCTCCATTATTTAATTCACATGTACGATACCGCCGAGATGGCTCCATATGCTCTTAATGCAGCGAACACATACGCCATGGTAGCACCAGGTATCGCACATGTACGACACATGCCTTCTCATACCTACATCAAACTTGGAATGTGGAAACAATCCCACACTTCCAATGTAGATTCTCTTGCTTTTGCAGAAAACTACGAAGTAGAACTACACTCACTGAGCTTTATCGTGCAATCCCTTCTTCAACAAGGACAATTCTCTAATCTAGAACCATTTGTTCATTACGTTTTGTACTCTAGAAATACATCTGGATTGTATTTAGGATTTGAAACAGCTCTGGATCTTACGACGATTCCAATGCGAGTATTATTGGAAAACAATCAGTACGAAAGAGCGGCGGAATTCAAACTAGAACCAGAAGACTTTGATTGGAAATATTTTGGATGGCCTTATATCTACAAACACTACTGCAATCTTGTAGGATATGCAAAAATGAGAAATGAAAAAGATGCTCGAGCATCTGCTGAAAAGATGAAAGCTGCTCGTGTTACAGCAGAGATCGCACCTGGATGGTTAGATATCTACGAAGAGTGGAAAGTGGAATTGGACGAATTAATTGCAACTGCTGATGGTAAGACATATTTCAAAGTTTAACACTGCAGCATGGGTATTGTGGTCGCAACATAAAGAGGATGAAGCAATTGTATCGTTCGACGCTACCCTTCAACAGTACCCTGACTTGGCATTGTTTTCGATGTTGCCTCCATTTAGGGAACAGGTAAGAAATTGATAGTGCTAACATTGTAGTTTGGAGATATACTATTTTCTACAGGAAAGTATAAAGAAGCATACGTAGAATATCAACGTTCCATCGGAACAAATGGAAATCGATTAAAATCAGTTTACGGAGCAGCAAAATCTGCACAGCTAGTAGACGACAGAGTGCACGCTACGGACATGTATCAAAAGTTACTATATTTGTGTTCCGAAGGTGCAGAACTTGAATGTCCCAATCAAGTTTGCAAATCTAGAAAGTACATTTGCAATGAAAGAAAAGAATTCGCAGAAGCTCACGATTACCTTTCAAGAATCAGCAAACGTTTAGTTTTTGATACTGCCATGATTATTGTTACTACACTTGCTGCTATACTAATAGTAGCACTAGTTACCACCATCATATTTTTATCATATAAGTTGTTCACCAAGGAGAAACATTCATACACAAGTCTTTAGAATTGTACAAAAAATTTATGCTTGTTTCTCAAATGAAATAACAATTGTCAAATCTCCATCTGTTTGCATTCCCACTCTGCCTTCTTTATCAACTATTTCAGGATGTTTTAACACTACTGTCATCTTTTCTTTTTCACTCTCAGAAACAGATCTCAACATGGCACGTAACACTGCAAAATCAATAGTATACTCGCACATGACTTCATCTTTTCCTATTAAATCCCAATCGATCACTTTGATGACGTATGGATTCTTTCCGCATGGAATACTTGCTTTTTCATCATTTTCTGAAAAAGTCCATGTTGGATTTAATTCTTTCTTTTGTATCGAAGTTTTCATGTTGACTTTGGAATCGATACTAAAGACAACGTAAGGATCTGATAGACCATTATTATCAAAAGATCCTAGTTTTGTTGCTTTGATGCTGTGGATGCGTGTCGAAAAGTATTCATACTTGGAGAATAATTGTCTTTGTTTTTCACCAAATAGGAAAAAACCATCAATGACATTTCCAAGTGCTTGTTTTTGTGAATATTCGAATTTTTTGTATTGCAGATCTTTTCCGTAACGATGTTCGTTGATCAAATCCATTGCTGGTTGCATCCACTTTACTGGGAAATGATTTCCTGCATAGTTTTGTTCGACGAATTGTTTTCCTGCCCAACGCACCATCAATGATAATAGTTGGTTTACTTTTTCAAATGTAGCGTACGCATCAGTATCACGTTTCGTGTACACTAGATCGTACACGGGTTGCAATACACGCGTAACGATGTTGACTCGTTCTATGAGCGTGCCAATAACTACTCGAACTGGTGCGTCAGAGTTTGCATTGTTATCGATGATGGATTGGATGTAACGAGTGAAAAACTCTGTGAAGAGTTCGAAAAATTGTCGTTCGTCAAGATCTGGTTCCCAACCACGATCTTGAATGTATTTGATGAGTGTAACAGCTGCCTCTACTGATTTTTCGATAAAATTTGTTGAATGTAAACCTTCAACTGGTTGGACTTTTCCATGGTAATCAGTCGCGCCAATCATGAACGACGCAAGTGGGAATACTTCGATGAGAGACAGTGGCTCGTGAGAAAAGTCTTTTTCGCAAGAGAAAAGACTCTCAGATAACTTTTTCCAGCCATGATTTGTTACCCATGCTGTTGTCATGTTGAATTTTTCTTTTACACCAGCAGCGGTGAGCTTTTCGATTTCGCCATGTATTTCTGAGCGACTAGTAAGAATAACTGTCGAGAATTCTTCTAGTGCGTCCTTGAGGGGACTTTGATTGTCTGCCATGATGTTTTTGTGATGCTTGAGTTCAGTGTCAAACGTCAGCTCACTTGTAAAGCAATAGGTCACGCAACAAAGAATGCAAGGATCTAGAGGACGCGGAGCATAGGCCTCTCGGTTATTTGTGGCTAAATTGTGCGTAAAACTTGCGTTCGTAAAATAGTTCTTCCTCAACTTTGTTTTGTATTGAAAATAGCAACGCAAAAACATGACAAAACAAGTCAAACAGATTACTCTCAAGTCATACCCCAATGGTATGCCAACAAGCGATGATTTCGAAACCAAGACTGTGGAAGTAAATGAAGATGATCTAAAAGATGGGCAAGTATTGGGAGAACTCGTTATCGTTTCGGTCGATCCATACTTGCGATACCGTATGAAGAAGAGCGCAACTGCATTTGGAGGAACAAAGTTGGGAGATCCAGTTCTATCACTAGCATTATTCAAAGTGCTTGCCAGTAAGCACGACAATTTCAAAAAAGACGACATTGCGCATGGTGAAGTACCATGGCAACAAACATTCATTGCTGATGGTAATAAGGTTGAAAAGATCACCCGCATTGATGGTATCCCGCTCGAGTATCATTTGCACTCACTCGGTATGACTGGTGTTACTGCCTACTATGGGTTACTCGACATATGTAAGCCACAAGAGGGCGAAACGGTACTCGTTTCTACTGCATCTGGCGCTGTTGGCATGTTAGTCGCACAGATCGCCAAATTGAAAGGATGCAAAGTGTATGGCATCGCTGGTGGTCAAAAGAAGATTGATTTTGTTAAAAAATTGGGTTGTGATGGTGTACTTGACTACAAAACCGTTGACAATATGGACGAAGCAATCAAAAAGCTTTGTCCAGATGGCATTGATGTTTACTTTGACAACGTTGGTGGTGATATTCTAGAAGCTGTAATGCTCAACTTGAACCAATTTGCACGTATCTCTTTGTGTGGTAGTATCACCCAGTATAATGATTCTGAAGAAGCCAAAGGTCCTCGTCGTACTTTCAATTTGGTAACAAAAAATGCCAAGATGGAAGGATTTTTGGTAGGAAGATACCAAAAGCAAAAGCAAGAAGGTCTGAAAGAAATCGCACAATGGATCAAGGAAGGTAAAATTCAAGAAAAACTTGAAGAACACGAAGGATTTGAGAAAATTGTACCAGCTTTCATTAGTTTATTTGAAGGTGCAAACATTGGCAAAGTGATTATCAAAGTGTAAATTCTAATACATGATCGTTTCTGTAGCATGTCGTTCAAATACTCGATACTCACTTTGTTTTCCAAGAACACCCCACAAATAGTATGCCAGCTTTAATGTATCGTATTTGTGATTCGATTCTTTGACTAGTAGTTCTGTAGCGCACAATGCAACTGCTCGTAACTCGATCTCATAGTCACTGTTTACAGGTAATGGTACACGTCCTTGGATCATCTCATATAGAGCTGAATCTAACACGAGTACACCACTTTTGACGAGTGTCGCTGGAATAACATTATCTACATAGGCAGTCATGCTCTTGATGTCAGGTAAATCGAAAAGAGGATCTTTGTGTGCATGGAAGTTGTACAACTCGGCAACTGTGAGTTGAACTTTTTTGTATAACAACACTTGTATGGTTTCGTTGCCAGTGTTATAACTGTACGAATCATCATAAACTTCTGGAAACGCTGATACAAGTTGTTGGACCAAATAGGCAGCAGTTTTTTCAGTTTGTAGTGTTGTTGTCACAAATGATGCAAAATCAGTAAATCCAAGTTCGAATAGTCGCTCTCCACAGGTGTTGAATGCGATTACGATTAAATCTACTAACGATTCTAGTTCTTTGACGTCTAGTGGAATGTTAAAGTATTTTTGTACGTCATTCTTTGAGAAACTTTTGATTGCAATTGCATCCAAGGTCGAGCCTGCTTTTACAAGTGAGTCGCAGCCCAGTGTTATGGTATCAGAGGCTCCCTGAGTATTGTTAGTATTACACTAACAATCTGACCTTTGTAGTGTGTTTGTGAAGTGCATGTCTATACCCAGAACCGAATTGCATGAGTGAATATAACACATGATAATTAATTTCTTGTGCAGTCGAAATAAAATTCAAATAATGTTTGTGTTCTTTTTTCTGGGCAATGTTTGCGTTCAATAGTTCTTCGTTTAGCTTTGCCAAAGCTTGGTTATCGATCTTAACGTGCTTCGCATTCTGTAACACTTGAAAGCAAGATTGTGTGACATTTTCTTTGAATTTGACGTGCAGAATTATTTTGAACGTAGCCAACTCGAGTGTCTGGAGTTGTGGTGGCATCTCGTTCTGCACGAGTAGAATTTATGCACAAGAGTAAAGTTGCTGGAGTGACTTTAGGATTAATAAATAGTTCATTTTTAAAAATTGTTATTCTTTTCTACTTCTTGTTCTGCGTGGTTCTAGTGTCACACCGTCATCTTCAGTTGCCATTCTAAATTCATCTTCATCATCTTGCTTGATCTTTCTTTTCTTTGGCGTTTGTTTCTTTGGTGTTGCTTTTATCTCTTTTACTTTTGCTTTGCTCTTGACACACTTGGAGAACACGACTTTGGCAGTGTCAACCGTGACTAAATCGACTGGAGATTTTCCATTCTTTGTTTTCAGTTCCAAATCGGCTCCATATGCTTTCATGTCGGGCCATACTAGATGTAAATTGGCTTTACACGCAAGATGAAGCGGCGTATCACCAATCTTGTTAAATTCGTTCAATAAATTTTTCTTTTTCACATGTTCAGATTTCATCAACATGCCAAGAATCGTTCTAGTTGCCGTTTGGTTAGGTTTCGACTCGACAACGTCCTCTGATATCAAGCTAACTGCTGTTGTATCGTTGCAGATAAAATGGAAAATGTTGTTTTCGTGTTTTGTCTCTCTTTCAGTCATCATATCCAATGGGTGAACATCAAAAGGCGATTTCTTCACATTCAATAGTTTGTCAAACGTTGTGAAAATCCACTCCACTATCGCCTTCTTTCTAAGCAAGCATAACAGTTGGAATACGCTGCATTGCTCTGCGAATGTGTCCATATTGTCTTCCTGCATTTTATCTTCATTTGCTGTTGGTACACGACACAACAGTTCGAAGAGTTGGTTAGTTGATTTTTCGTTCTCCGCGTGTACTCTTTGTAACAATTTAACAATCACTTCATCCTTCTTTGGCTCATTGGCGATCAAAAATCCTTTCAGCGATCCCACTACAGTTTCCATGCTTACAGTCTCGTTTACTTGTCCTCCACACAGCAAGTTCAACGCGCAAATGTACTGCTTGTTCTCATACGCTACTTGAGTAAGTATAAACGGCGCACAATCTTCAATCTTTGCACCTCTTGAGAGTAACGTTGATATCGCTTCGTAGTTACCATGTTCTGCTGCAACTACCAATGCTGTTCTCCCATCATCTGTTTTCTCGATCAACATTTTCTCAACTGCATCTTGTCCGAATTGGCTCAAATGATCAAAATATTCTTCTAACGCTTCCGGTCCTGCACTCTTAGCGTATTGATGTAGTGTAGTTGGTTTACCAGGTGCACATTCATCACGTTTGAGAATAGCATCTGGAAATGTTGTCATGTAGAAAACGTTCAATGGTGATTGGAACCTTCCTTGACGAAGTAAATACTGCAATGGTGTTCCTGTGTCGTCTTTGGTGAGTGGTATCTCTGCAGCTTTTCTGAGAAACTCTCGATTTTCTACGATTATACTCACGTTCATTCCATGTAACAATCCAACCATGAGTGGTGTCATACCATCATCATCAGTTTCCCATAACAATTTGTTATCGATGTCAGCAAACTTTTTAAAAGACCTGTAGGACTGGAAGATATAGTGATACGAGTTTCTGTTCTTTGGGAAACGATCTGTATCGACACTAACCAACTTTCTCGCGACTAGGTGCTTGTAGAGTTGTATATTATAAACGATCACTCGTTGTAGCATTGTTTCTCCAATATTGTTGGGTAAGAGTAAATTACAGCCATGCTTCGCTAATCCAGTAATAAGACCGTCGTCGTAACTACTTTCGCATCGTAGTATGTAATTTGTAGATATAGCGTTTAGTGGTGTCTCTCCATTGTCGTTTAGCGTATTTGGATCTACACCCAAATCAACAATGATCTTGATGAGTTTTGAAGGGCTGTTTTGGAAGTTTACACAAACTTCTGCAATATGATGTAGTATGGTTCCATTCTTTGGTTCAAATCGTAACTCTACAATAAACTCTTTTCCGAGCAGATCAACAAAAGACTGTAAGTGGTTAGTATGCAATGGTATTGGCGTACGTTGAAAATAGGAACAACATGACTGGACATAGACATGTAATGCTTTTGACTCGCCTTGAGCATGTCAGTAATACATTGTTTGCCAACAGGTAGTATATCTTCTTTTTTGGCGTTGGATAGGATGTACTGTGCAATATCCTTGAACAACATTCTACACGCAATGTGTAAAAGTGTTTCCCCTGTCTTATTTTTGGCAAATAAATCTACACCTCTCTCGTGCAATAGTGTTACGAGTTGGAGCGGGTCGTTGTACTCGATAAAGTGTATTGGCTTGAAATCGTGAACAAACGCATTATTGTCGTCAATGATCATCGTGCCGTTTTCATCACCGATAGTTGCTAGCTCTGGGAACTCGTCCAACATGAATGTTAGAACCTCACAGAACTTTTTTTCATCAAGACTATGTTTAGCGTTCATGTAAAATGCCATGGCAACAGGATTAATCGCGTTAGTAACGTTCATTCGTACTCCTAACTTTTTAAAATAGTGTGTGAGCTCCTTGTTGTGTTTGACTAGCGCTTGTCCAAGTAGGTTAGTCTCTACTATTTGGTCTTTTGGCATTTTGACCTTGAAGAGTTCGTTTACATCGATACGGATGCGTTCTGGTACATTTTCGTCCGTAATCATGTTCATGATTTTGATGATGAACTCTGCATTGTCCGATTTGATACTCTCAGCGATATCACGAACAAGCGGTAACGATATACTAATTTTCTCAACTTTTGCGTTCGCTTGTTTCAAAATTTCTTCCCACAAATACTATAGTGTTAAAACAAGTAAAAAGTCTTACGCTGAAGAGGAAAGCGTCTTGATTAAAAATACTCGCTTTCATACTGTTCTCCATATTTCCACTATGAATAAAGTTTGGGTTGAATCCTTGTCGAGCCATGCGTCTCATGTACAATCTGTACTCTTTCTCGTCTGATAAATCCACAATGTTGTCAATCTTGATTGGTTTCTGCGTGAGATTGTCGCGATACATGGTACTGACATTTACATCGACTAATTCGAGTTGTGCGGCGTTAACTTGGTAGTAGTGTCCAGTATTAGATAGTATTCTGTTAATCATATCAAGATCGTCGTCATCGGAGACTGTAAAGTTGATTAATGTGAGTGTTCCCTCTAATCCAAAGCCATTCAAACTCAACTCTTGTATTGGCGTAGGTTTCTACATGTTTAGTTAACACTCAAATAGTTTTACATAGTATGGAAGACTAACAATTTCTATTGACTCCAAGTTGAGAAACATTTCTGGTCTTACGCCCAGTTCAAGCTCCTTATCATATCTACCATCCCAATATCCAAGTCGCTGCGAATTAACAGTATAGTATACCACTTACTAATTTTTTAACATTTGGGTAGCACTTGCCAAGTGCATGTAAGTACTCGCTTGCTGTCTTTTCGCCATCATCTTCTGGAAGACAGTATTTAATTGTGTTATCGTCATCTAGTCTGTAACTAACCTAATGGTGTCACAAGAAACAAAAAATTATTACGCTCTTCGTTACTTTGAAACGATTCACCAAGTCAAGCGTCGTCACCGAATCCTACACGTGAGCATTTTGCTATTTTTTTTACGTTTATAACATTTATAATTTCGTTGTTCCACTGTTGGCACACCGCACGAAGAGTAAAGTAGTATGGATATGCTGGTACAAACGACATTATCAAGTGAAACACTTCTGCAGGTAGTTCGTCACTTGCGAATACGAAAAAACCGTTTGGGTCATGCGGTTTATCACTGCGTCTGCGTTTGTATCTGGTCATGGTGACTTTGTTTGATTGTTGGAAACAGTTTACAATTTGTACTTTTAGTTTGAGCCAATTTTATTCACAATGTAAATTCCATATCGAAGTCCTCATCCTCTACCTCTTGACTGTGAATGCTCAACAATAATGGTTCCAAATCTTTTTTGATGCTCACTGTACTAGCCTTTCTTTTCAACGATGGACGAGTCACGATATCCATATGCGTCACATCATGATCATACTTGTCAAAATCGAAAACATCTTTTTCAGAATTTTGTTCTTCATCCGAAACCTGCGTGTTGTCCATGATTGTATCTTCACTGTACCATTGTGTCGATAGTTTCTTGAAAATTGTTCTTAGATTCTTCGCGTACAAGAACGAGCTGCACTGTTCTCTCATGACACTCATCGCATCTTCCAGAAACAATTTGACACGATCATCTCGAGTACTTTGAAGAGCTTTTGCGACTACTATCGTCAACAATGAACCAATTGATTACCTTGCTCTGTCATCTCTAGACACAAGAGTCGTTTTCCTATTACACACTTTTGCATCAACTCTAACATCTCCGCTTCTAGATTCGAGTTCTCAATACAAACGTTGATCATTGTCCATAGTATCGTACTAGCCGTTCTAACGTCATTCTTTTGTTCGAGAAACATGGTAATCATCACGTACAAGTTACTTTTTGAGGTTTTATCCAATACGACTTGAGCATTGATGCAATTAAGGATAACTGATTGAACGATATCGTACTGATCGGGTAGAATATGTTGTACTAGATATCTAAACGTTAAAAGACGAGCTTTTCGTTCCGCTTTTGATGTAGTTGCTTTGAATAGTGGATTAATCAACGATGCTAAAACGAATTCTTTCTCTTGGAAAACTTGTAATAGTCTCATAATTCGTGCTTGTATCATCTTTGTGAATTCTTGGTCTGTATTGATGAGCATGTTAATAGTAAATACAACAGCAATAGAAGATAGTTCACAATGTTGTTCCTCTGAAATACTTGCACGTTAAACGACTATTAGTTCTACCTTAGAATGAGTGGTTTGATTGCAATATCGAAAAGATGAAAACCAATCGTTTCCATCTTGCTCCAATAGATCTTGTTAAACTCGCGATTAAATAGTGGTAGCATTTTTCTAGTGTTTGTGATTCGTGATAAAAATTCTATTGTAGTTGTGACATTTTGTTCATCACATGAATTGATGGTAGATAAAACTGTACAGGTATGTTCAAATGTTTTGGATAGCAATTCTGTACGTTGTGGATTGGTAATGTATGCTGTGATTGTTCTTTCCATTGTTTGTGATTTTTGTAAAGTGAAATGTCTCTTGTCATGCAAATATCACACAACAGATGGTGAATACAAGCGGGCAGGAGGTAGCAGAGTACTGTTGGGCATGAGATATACGTATGGAATTATTTCGAGTACAACATTTTGAAAATTTGATTTTGGGGTTGAATAAGAATTTATTCATTACCACGACAACGAATGTGATTTGAATTTACTCTTGATCACCGCCGTCTTCACCTCCCTCGCCCTCACCTTCAACAGATTCGGCACCAACTTCCTCGTAATCTTTCTCGAGAGCTGCCAAATCTTCACGAGCTTCAGAGAACTCACCTTCTTCCATACCTTCTCCGACATACCAATGAACGAATGCACGCTTGGCATACATCAAATCGAACTTGTGATCGATTCTGCTAAACACTTCGGCAATGGCGGTGGAGTTAGAAATCATGCAAACGGCACGTTGGACCTTGGCCAAATCACCTCCTGGTACAACAGTTGGTGGTTGGTAGTTGATACCACACTTGAAACCAGTTGGTGACCAGTCGACGAATTGAATGGTTCTCTTGGTCTTGATGGTGGCAACAGAGGCGTTGACATCCTTTGGTACAACGTCACCACGGTACATCAAGCAGCAAGCCATGTACTTACCGTGGCGTGGGTCACACTTGGCCATCATGCTTGCTGGTTCGAAAGCAGAGTTGGTGATCTCAGCTACGGAGAGTTGTTCATGATAGGCCTTCTCAGCAGAGATGACTGGTGCATAAGAGCA
>JAESGV010001097.1_pt1 | contig 11529 bp, 9 predicted proteins | sample 9269781 | NCBI WGS metagenome assembly JAESGV01 (sample SAMN15741586, study PRJNA653496) | algae metagenome | isolation source: Tildeniella torsiva UHER 1998/13D and co-occurring heterotrophs from... | place: Slovakia: Slovak Paradise National Park, Hrabusice, Kosice Region | collected 2000-01-01 | reverse complement strand
TAGTAATGTTCATTCTAGGTCGCTTAATAGACGGAAAGCGAGTTATTATTCACTGTAACGGAGGAAAGGGGAGAGCAGCAACAGTATGTTGTGCAACCATGATCGCCATGGGTTTCCCAGTTGGAGAGAGCATGGATATTATCAGAAAGACACGAAGCGGAACTCTAATTAACCCAATTCAGTGCATGTACTTACGAACAACGTTTCCACAAAAATATGCTAATTATTGCTCATTACACCCATCTAGTATAAAATAAAACTTTTATCCCTACATGATGTACACCTCCAAATAATTATGTTTTTCTTATTCTGCAGTTTGGTGGCTTTGTTGAGCCTTTGTCCATAGTTTAGCGAGAAGTTTCTTTTGTTTGTCGTCCAATTGATCAAAGTTACCACGTTCGGTAGCACGTTCGAACATTTCTGATTGGTTTACGATTTCGTCTGGTTCGTCACGACGATCCCATTTTGGCCAGTATGCGGTATCTTTAGAGTAATCCCAAAACAATTGATCGTCACCATATCTATCGTTCCGGAATACGTGTGTTGTTTCGAATTCGGCAATTTCTGGAGTAAAAGTGGATGGCACGTCTGTGGAGTTAATAAAAAATATTTTTCAACATACTAACTCTGCTTCTGTGGAATCTGTTAACTGTGACAGCGGAGCCAACAATGGCAAGAGCATAAGCCAAGGCACGACCTTTGTAAATAGCAGACATGAAGAACTGTTGTACAAAACTTTTTGCGTGAGTCAACCAAGGATGAGACCAATCAAGAATGTTGTAAGTCGAATAGTACCATCCCTTTACTACCTTGTTCTTTTACCTCCTTTTCATTTCTGTTCATCTACACTTGCATCTGGAAGAAAGCCAAGCCCGAATCATAGTATTGTAATGCTCGAATACCACCAATGGAAAACAGCCAACCTCATAAACTCAAAAAACCGTTGCATCGAATACCAACATGACCAGCACTAAACAAGAGCTCTTCATTGGACGTTTGCCATCCGACATGGAGGCAACAGCGTTTCGCGAGATGTTTGAAAAATACGGACCTTTGACTCGCTGCGATCTTAAAACGTCAGCAAATGGAAAATATGGTTTTATATCGTACGAAGATTCAAACCACGCAGACGAAGCGCTAAAAGAACTTCACAACAAAGAGATGTCAGGAAACACAATTAATGTCGAATGGGCAAAATCAGCACCACGTACCAGCAGAAGACGTAGCCCAGGAAGACACAGTCCTTATAACAGTCGCAGACGCGGAGATAGAAGACGTTCGCGTAGTCCTTCACCGTATGTTTTTATTTTTATTTCTAACGTCCATAGTCGTAGAGACCGTTCACGAAGAGACAGAAGCCCACGAAGACGTAATGGAAGTCGTCGCGATGATAGACGTGGTCGCTCTCGCAGTCCTCGTAGTCCACGTCGTGATGACAGAAGGGATAGTCGAGAAAGCCGAGATGGTCGTGATAAACGTCGTGATGAACGCCGTGATGAACGTAGACGTGATAGACGTAGTCGCAGTCGCTCGCGCAGTCCAGTAGAAAGATCTCGTTCACCTAAAAAAGAAGATAAATCGACAAGGTAAGAAATTGAATACGACTAACCGTTTTGTAGAGAAGAAACAGACTCTCGTAACGATGAACGTGTTACCAGATCTCCAACGGATGATTAAATATGTAATTGTAGTGCAAGATATTATTTTTAAGGAAGATATACAGTTATAAGAGCCCTGTTCCATTGCCAATAAATATCTTCCATGCCAAATGCCTAAATTCCTTCCAATACAAATGCTGCGCTGGGCCCAACAAATTGCCGTTTTTGCGAGTGCCATTCGGGTGTAGCCATTCTACGGATTCTTTTGCTGGTATAAAAGTGCTGGTCCAGAAAAGATGTTACCTCAGGGTCAATACGACGTGGAATGGAAAGTGGGTCACGACTTGGTGCTACACTAACAACCACTTTAAAATCCTTAAAGTGTTTGGGTCGTTTCCTATCAGGTACATGCTTGACAATAGCCTCTGGTGCATCAAGGTTGACAGTTGTTTTGCGAGTTGGTTTGTTTGACGAGGCTTCTTTTTCTCTAAAAATTGTTAATAAAAGAATTTTGTTCTACTCTTTTGCGACTTGTTCTAGTACAGATAAATCTAATAGTTCATCGTTTTGATTATCTTCACGTTTCCGTTTGTTATCTTTAAATTCGCGAACACGTTTTTTCTTTGGTTTTTTAGTCTGTATTCTACACGGTAAATGATTTGTTGGTTTTCATACTGTTGTATTTGTTCGAATTGTTTTATCGCGTCTTGTTTGTGACTTTTAACTAGATGTTAGATGGTTTGTTATCGTATCGTACCCTCAATGGGCGCATCGTCGTCAGAGTCCGAAGCTTCTTTAGGGTTCTTCATTGTTTGTGTGAAACTAACTCAACTACAGCTTCAAACAATCGCTTACAACTGAGCATGAGTACGACCGTCGTACACTAGCGGCTTAGATACAAAAACAATGAATATTAACTTGTAGATGTTTAATCGTGATAATCTTTGCAAGATGGTTCAAAAATCTTTTGCCATTCTTCGACGCTATCAGGTTTTTCTCCTTGGAACTTTTCAAGTTTAGGATGGGCAGGTATTAATCTTTCAAAAACAATATCAGTTCTACAAACATATTTCACTCCATCAACTACAGGAGCTCCTTGATGCAAAATTGTATGGCAACTGATTAACGCAGTTCCTGTTTGTGGTGTGATTTGAACAACTGGTTCTTTGTGCTCAATGTCGCGTAAGAATCGACAATGTTGTTTATGTGGGAAAAAGTCAGTCGTTCCGCCAGTAAAGTCGTCATTCAAATATACTAGTAAAGTTAGGAAACTTTGTTGTTGGTATGTTTGATTTTTTCTAACGACTTTGCGAGCATACGAGCCGTCCATATGCTCAGGATATTCGGTACCTGGTTCGTACTTGTAGAAACGTAGTCGCTCTACCAAACCAACTGGTTTCCATTCTGCACCTCCCTTGTCACCAAAGTACGGTGACGTTGGGATAAATGTCAAATCGTTTGGGATGAATGGGCGTAGTTTCTTCCACCAAGTGTCTACTAGTTTTTGGTCTGGAATTACGGTGTATTTGTTGGTTCTAGCATCTTCTCTGCCAGTACGACCATGTCCACCTCCACTGAGTGGTGAGGCTTTGAAACCGTCCTGCTCAGCGTTGTCGATAAGTGTACGGCATTCTTTGGCATTGAAGAATGAATCTACACGGAAAATCTCTTCGTTCACTACGACTTTTGTTGGTTCTGTCATGTTGCTATGAAACGTTTATGTCAAGATTGAAGTTGGCTACGAGTTACAATAGTTTAACTTCGTGACTTGTAAAGCATTATCATTTTCATTGGGTATACACGAGCTAGCTGATGTTTTCAACTCAAAATGAGAAAATATCGCATTACTACTTGTACATTGTTTGAAATGGATTTCTAAATGTATGGGATTATGATCAATAATCTTCAACGCCGGTAAGTAAATAGGCAAGCGAAAACTAACACTGTTAAAGCACTCTGTAGAAGTAACTATTCTGTAACTGTGCAGTGAGCTCCCCTCGTATTCTATTTATCCGTTCCGTTCAAAGCTACTCTAAAAATGATGATGGCTAAGGTACATCCACAGTGAAAGAAACGTCCCTTTCTTTATTTTAACATATTAATTTGCATAAAAAGTAAGCCTATAAAATCGCCCTTGCCTTATCTTGGTACTGCGCAGAAGAACTCCTCGAAACTACTCGAGACTACACATCACAAACATGCACAACACAGATACACAACAACACACAAGGATTGTTATCAGCATGAGATATGGAACCTGTACAATTATCAAAGAAACACCACACATCCCAAATCAACTCAAATTTGTTGACAACACAGCACAAAGGGTAAAATCGAACAATAAAGAGCTGGTGGAGAGCGAAAACAATTTCAAGAAAAAGGAGAGACAATACGACTCGTGTTCCATGTTTTTTAAATACAAATGAGCGAGAATTTGGCCGAGGTTTATAAAGATAAAAGGTAGTAAAGATGTTGCTCTGTATTTCCTTGTTTTAATAGTCAATTTTGCAATCTTCGTCTAATATTTATTTATAACCAACTACAAAGACTGATCTATCACATTTAAAAGATCGAAGAATCGCCAAGAATACTCTGATGCTGTGAGTATGGTACGAAGTCAATGAAACCAGTATTGAAGCTCACTAGCCACAAAAGCAACAAATTACAACGGAGTTCAGCACCTTTTGGTCCTGTGGCTCAAGGTTTTTAAAGATCCTCGCAAAATCGAACAACGACCACACAAAAAACAAATGAATACCATTCGTATCAAAGCAAAGCACAACAACACCATTCGAGCCTTTACACTCGATACTTCCAACGCAGACCAATACACTGCCGTACAAAATCAAATCGTAACTCTTTTCGCATTATCGGAGGCACCTACACTTTCGTACCAAGACGATGAAAAAGATACTGTTCTTATTGGTAATGACCAAGAGTTTGCCCTCGCCTGCGGTGAGAACAAGAGTCTTACTGTATTCGTGAACGGCGCTACAAACGAAAAAAATTCCAACTCGTGTGGAGAGCGTGAAAACAAACGTTTAAAGAGAATCGACAATCGCGTTGAGCGTATTCACTCCAAGATTGAAAAATCAGACGGAGAGAAGAAAAAGAAACTCGAAAAGCGTTTGAACAAACTGCAAGAAGAACAAATCGTTTCATCGCTTGAGCACATGGGTATTGATAAAGAGAACAACGGTGTTCAAGTCGAAGAGCCAAAAGAGAAGCACATTTGTCGTGACAGAGCCAAATGTCTCAACAATCGCATCAACAAGATCACTATCAAGATGGAAAATGCGTCAGAAGAGCACAAGAAGAAACTCGAGAAACGCCTCGCCAAATTGCGACAACAGTTACTCGGAGGTGAGAAGCCAAAGAAAGAACGCAAGCAAAAGAAGCTCGACAAGAAGCAACGCAAAGAATGTGACAAGAAGAGAAAACGTGAAGAACGTCAAATTGTGCCCATCACCGATTCTTTTGATCTCGAACAAGGATGGCCATCTTCCATCACAAAAGTCTATTTGGACGGAAACAACATGTTATTTGTTCCAACCTACTTACGAAACAAGACTTTGAACAAGGGAAGAAACGCAGCAGAGAATGCATTGAGTCATATGGCCATGGAATTGGGAACCAAAGAGAACGTAGCAACTCACGTCATGTACGATTCAACAAGCACTACTTACGAAAGTGAACGCTTTTCCATTACTAGTGCAAGACCTACTCATGAATCAACTGACGATGCACTTGTTGAAATCGCAAAACAGGTTAGTGATGCTGGTATTGACCAGGATTCATTGGATCACTACCTCTTTGTGACAAGTGATAGAGAGTTGCGTTCAAGACTTGTAGAACAAGGTGCAAAGGTTATTAAACCAAAGCAGTGGTTCAAGTATGCATTTGAGAGAATTAACGATGATGAAGAGAAGAAATTTGAAGACGTCAGCCAAATGTTGAAAGACAAGTTTGATAGTCAATAAACATTACGACAAGTACTTAATTATTATGAATTGTGTTTAATCCTTTTGTAAACTATGACAAACTCTAACATCAACCTGCAACAAGCACAAAACGTAACTAAATTGCCTGTTACAGTACAATTCAAATTCAATACTGGATGGTGCACATCGCTAGACCACTATTCACTGTTGCTTCGCGAAAAACTAAGACGCAAAAAACAAAAAACATGGACAGGAAAAATCTTTATGCACAACCCAAACACTGGTTACACCATATACGACGTTTTTCGACAACGAACAATTAGTATACTGACAGGTGTAGCATACGGCACGTTTAACAAAACATCACAACTACAAGACGGAAGTATATTCATTGGAGCTGGCAGACAGATATTTATTTTCGCAATGGGTGGCGAGTTGCTTCATAAAGTAGAACTAAAAAGCTCATACCAAGATCACCTAGGTCCACTAGAATTACCAAGCGGAAAACTCTTGTTTACTACTGCTCAGCAGACAATGTCAGACTACAATAGAAAAACAAATGTCGCGAATGAAGTCGAAAAGTTAGACAAACGCAATTATTTTCGCAGCACATTACTACACGACGGACGAATAGTTTGCATGCGACTCAATAATGAATTAGACATTCGTGACTCGGAATACAATCTAATAAAGACGATACCAAACACAAGATGGATTTTCATGGCAAAAGAGTACAAACCAATTTTGTTACTTTGTGCTGGTGAGAAAGAGGCATTTACATTGGACATTGAATCTGAACAAACTGGAGATTTCTTCACAACAGGTACAGAATCGTTAGAAAATATTATTTTCTTGGAGAATAATGTGATAGCACTGGTACACTATGAGAAACTAGTGTTTTTGAAGGATTTTACAGTGATTGGCTCGGTAGATGGTAAACAAGGGTCCACTGATATGCAACAAGAGCTCTTTCCAGGTGTTCTAGGTTATGCAATGGAAAATGGATGCTTCTACACATATGACACCAACACAAACAAAATAGAAAAATACGCTCTGCCAACAGAGGAATGCGAGTTTTTAAATTTTCTTTTCGAATAAACTTGTTCATAAAGATCCTTCTTCTTCAAGATCTTGTACTATTGTAGCTGCGTAAAAGCACAGCCACACTATTGTAAGTAGACAACCTGAAATAATGCATTTTGCGGACGTCTGCTTTGTTTTCGCAGATCATCACCTTACTACTGTAATTAATTATGAATATGCACTCTTGGTTCACGTTCGTTCCTGCAATCTAGTTAATCTGCCATTAAATGACGATAAACAAGGAGTCATGTTCTGGATAGGAACGTTAGGCGGTACAGCACCGTACGGAAACCCTATGATATGTGGCGCAGTGGAATGTAAAAATGGCAGTAAAAACCAATACATGCAGGGGGTACAACACTACGATATTCCCAATCCTGAAAGGGGGATGTTTCTGCACTCAAGCCAGTTAAAAGATACATTTTTGAAGATAAGTTTGGAACCATGCAAACTTATGATTTGTCCGTCTGCATATTCTGTATGTGCGTCAAAAATTAAAGATTTACTACACTGGAACTTTGAGGGATCTGTTGATGGTAGAAGGTGGATAGTTATTCACGCACACCATAACGATAGATCGTTAGTGAGTGGCAACGTGACACAACACGTTACATGTCACCAATTTTATTCTCATTTTCGACTATTTAATACACATGATGTGATTTCAGCGTATGGCAGCATAGAGATAAAGCAGTTTGAATTATATGGAAAAGTATTTCGAACAAATGAAACATGTTTTCTTCCAAATGTTGAACAAATGGAGTTTTGTATAGAGCAGGAGGTCAAGAGAGAGATCTTCCAGACAGTTATTCACAAATATTGTATGGAAGAAGATATGATTCAAGAAACAATGACAAAGTACCAGGGTTTGTTTAGGGTAACACCGTTAAAGATATCTGGTATTATTGACAAGCTAGTGGAGCACCAAGTACATCTTTTCAATTTACACTAACATCTAGCTACTGAAACGCGATGAAGTAAATCCAAAGCTTTTAAGAATACAAACGTGAAGTACACGAGTAAATTGTAATTTCTTGTCAACTTGTTTTAAAATGCAATGAGAGATGAACACCGTGCAGTGTAATGATTGTATATTAGTAATGTGAAGTGTAACCCACTATATGACCATAAAATCGGCGCTCTCGTTGGTTGTGTGATGTCGTCGATTGTTTTTTAACATGATGAACAAATAATTCTGAAATAGACGCGCAAAACGTGTCACAAAATAATGATCAAACATATGAAGGCGAATCTGATTTATTTTACATTGCCCTTTTACCACGTACGCATACAAACACTAATCTACACTAGACAACTCGTTTGTAAGTACTTCTAACCTCTATTTCAGTGCATTGTTTCATTTTCAGCCCAATTCTTTCAAGCGAATAAAATTTTAATATTCCAAAATGTCAAATTGTGTGTTCAATGTAGTCTTTCCACTAACTTTCATCAAAGTTGTATCCTTTCCAGTTCTAACGTCAATCTTTTTGAGATCCGCCATTGATATATACATGATAAATCCTTGCTTACTCACTACAATATTGGTATTTCTCAAGTTGTCGTTGCCTGTTTGCACCTCTGATTTTGACTCTAACGTTTCGGTCACAAAGTTCCATACTTTACACGTTCTTGATCCAAGTATAAAATCGCATAGTATAACTACTCGTTGATCATCAAGTTTTATCACAATGTGGATGTATTCAGCAAAATCAAAAGTTTTTGATTCTCGCGACTCCAAATTGTATGAGCATAATCGCTTGTTGTTGTTTATACCGAGTAGTTGATTTTTACTAATGGGAAACGCTAGGTCTAGAGGTACATTACTGTATTCGTGGAGTATTTCGAGCTTTGTATTGTACACGGTAAATACACTTGAAATAGGATCTCGTCTGTCGCGAGTAATAAATGTATTTGCAGTTCTTTCGTGGATTTCTATTATGCTCTCACTAACTTCTATCATGTGAGATGTATTTTCCAAATAGTCCCACGAGTATAATATTTTCCCGTTTCGATGCGTGCCAATAGCACAGGAACCAACAACGACCAAATTAAAGGTTATAACAGGAATGTTGCACTTGCATATAAACTTGTCATGAGGAAGACTCCAGACCATAAGGTCTGTTGTACTGTTCCAGTACATTTGGGTGACAAGTAGTTTGTCTTTGCTAATGAATCTAACGATGTTTACAGCTCCAGGAAAATCTTCTATGATTCTCAACTCTTCTTGTGAATGCAATTTTACCAAGTTTAACTGTAACGCAGTGTAATAGGCTAGTAGAGACTCAGTTGGCGAGTATCGTGTTTTAAGCATGTTCGTAAGCTCTATTTTATCATACGCGTAAATAATGTCGTCGTTTGAGGTGAAGAGTACTGTAATAACGTCGTGTACTGTCATAGAAATGTTTGCAATCTTCGTCAACCAGGTTGGCGTTTATTTTACATCAAAATGAGTTAACCATGTTGAGGTTAGCTGGAACACACGTTGTCCTTTTGCCACATACGCATACAAACACAAATCTACACTTGATAACTCGTTAGTAAGTACTTCTAACCTCTTCTTCAGTGCATTTAGCGTTGTTTCATTTTCAGAATCAAATAAATTACACGCTGGCAGGTCACAAAGGAGCGTTTCTGCTTCTTCGTTAAAAACAAACGTTGGTAACATTCCTGTTTCGTCTTTTAACATGAGCTGAAACATGTACTGATACTTGACATCATCTTTTGGAACCACTTGTGAACACAATTTACATTCAAGTTGTCTCGTGAGTCCTCGTGAGCATTCTGGACAAATTGGACGCGTAAACTCGCGAATGTCACGTGGAAAGTGTTCTACAACAGAAGCTTTGATGCGGTACTTACAAGGCTTTTTCGCATCATTTTGTACAAATCGTATCGTACTTGTTGGAGCTTTCGGAAAACTAGTTTGTGTGACAACAACGTTCTGTGTTACAACTTTAAGAACAGGTTCTTCCTCTGTATCATTTGTCACAACAGCATCACTAAGAATTTGTTGAACATCATGGTGATACTCTGGTAGTACAACAATTGAACTTTTGTCGTTCGTCATTACATTTAAAATATTAATTGGTGGAGCATCCATATCATCATCTCCTGGATCGATATTACCCCACTGCTTGATGTACGCATTTCTCAGTTTGATCCACGTACCTGGTTTAACGTTACTGTTTTGTCTAGTTACTAGCTCAATCACATGTGCTGGTGTAATGGTAATATTTGCATTGATTTGATTTGGCATTGAACCATCCCAAACTTGTAGTATCACTGTTTGCGTACTCGTGTTGATATTTACAATCTTGCATGTGATGTCGCCATACACTGCAGCAGAGTAGGATAACATGTTCCAAATGGTAGAAATCGATTTTGAATACTGTCGAGATGTGTTGCATTCTTGCGTTTTCAGGAATTCGTGTGACCAATTACGTAACTGTTCCACTCGTTCTCGATCGGATGCCATAAAAGTTTTGTTTTGGATGACTACTGGATCGATCATTTCTCCAACGACGTTACTTAACACCAAATCATCGTAACCATGTCCACACTGTCCTTGCATTTGATTCTGAAATGATTCAAACTTGACACGATGAGCGCGATAGATTTGTCCAACGTGGGAAACTTCACACATGCCATTTCTCCGCATTAACATTAATGTGATTGGTTTCTTGCTTTCGTCGACAATGGTTAACGTTCGCATGAGATCGGTACCTTTTGTAGGTCGAATGTTTGTGTAATCGATAATGACTCCGTAAATGTTGAGTGTTTGGCCAACTTGTACATCTTTGAGTGGTGTGTATGTGTATTCAGTAGGACGATGCGTAGGAGGTGCTCTAGTTGTATATTTCTGTGCTGTGCTAGCGCTCACGATACCGTTTATGATTTCTCCGTTTCGTATGATGACTGATTGTTGTGTGACGATTAAACAGTACGGATGGTGACATAAATCATCGTCTTCTTCCATATCGTTTTGATCTCGATTCGTTTTGCTTTCGTTTACACTTGCTTTGTCTATGGAAATAGAATCCTAACGTCATTAATATTTTCTTTTTCGTACCTCCACGTGTATTAGGTTTGCTAAATGTTTCGCAATATTGTCGTACGCATAAACGATGATATTATCAGGCCTGACACTCGCACTCTTTCTCACATCTTTTATAATAAATGCAAAAACTGTTTTAAATTGTCTATCATGTAACTTCTTGCTCTTCTCGACGTCTTCTATTCCAAACACGTGCGAAATGCGACCAACTACTGTATCTTGCAACACTTGCACGAGTCCATCAATCTCGCAGATGTTTACTTTCATCTGGAAGTGTTTGTGCGCGAAACTTGGTAAACTGTGATGAAGCCTGCAAACGGTAAGAGGGCAATTGTCATCGTTGTTGTTGGTTTGTTGGCTGTTTCTCTTGCTGCAACCTCTGGAATTACGTACGTAACTGTGTGAACGGATTTAACACAATTAGATGGAATAAACCAAATGTTAAAAATGCGGAACGAAAACGTGAGTATTAAACACGAGAAATTATAGAACGAGTGTGCAGTTACAGTAAAATAAGAACAAATAGTTTACGCAAACATTAAGGTTTAATATCGATGATTCTTGCTGACCATGATCAGACATTCATAGTGGGTTTTATAAAAATTGCTTAATTTGCAAAGTCAAATAATTTTTATGAAACACGGCATAGGAATTCCATTTTGGAGCCGCAGTAGATATGCTGATATGCTTCAGTGGTGTGAGTTGGCCACCGGAATTATTTCCATGTTCCATTACGAAAAATAGCTAAACAAATTCACAAATGATCGCCAAGCTATTTTGCTTGTTATGCGTGGTTCTCCTAGTGACCGCGCAGACAGTAATCACATCACTGGGCGTCCCAATCACCGATGAA
>JAESGV010001095.1_pt1 | contig 11548 bp, 6 predicted proteins | sample 9269781 | NCBI WGS metagenome assembly JAESGV01 (sample SAMN15741586, study PRJNA653496) | algae metagenome | isolation source: Tildeniella torsiva UHER 1998/13D and co-occurring heterotrophs from... | place: Slovakia: Slovak Paradise National Park, Hrabusice, Kosice Region | collected 2000-01-01 | reverse complement strand
TATTTGCTGAATTTCTCTTCAACAACACGTTCGGAAGGCTTCTTCTTTCCAAAAGTCTTCTTTGCTGGTTGTGTTTTGACTGGCTTTTGGATTTTAGCTTGCTTTGCTGGGTTTTTGATGACAGCAAATGCACCCTTGTTTACTCTGTTACCATAACGTGGAACACCAGCGCTGAGTGGTGCTGATGCGCTTGCGTTGGGTGTCTTAGTTGCTTTCTTTGGGGCCATTGTTTACTGCATAGTGTTAGAAATCGGTCATGTTAAAACGTACACGTTTTGACTTGGTTGTTAAAGACTTTCTTCACTCAAGTTTTAAGTTGACTACTCCACGATAGCCAACCACTGAAAATCTATTACAATTTTTTGAAAAAAGAAATATATACAACTTTGTAGTGTTTTGGTGAGGACTTCGTAGAAGTAGGATTGTTTACCGAGTTTAGTTTCGTTAGTGTGCTTTGAAATTTTGGAACTGTATTTGTATTTTTTGGGGACTATTTGACAGCATGGCAAGAAAGATGGTAGCTATTATGTGAACCAAGTGGAGACGGTACAATTAGTTAACGCAGAGAAGTTGGTGCATCACACTAACTGTAGCGGGTGGCATAATATATTCTGACATGGAATGACAAATGTTATCACCTTGTTGATATGCAAGTTCTCGCGAGCAACGCTATTATTTGATATTCAACACTCTTGTTTATTTTTTAAGCACAATTATATTTTTGCTGCGCGAAAAGCGCCTTATGTTGGAGATGTGTAACCATACTCCTATGTAACATTCGCGTTGAGAATAACTGACTTTTAAATAACGTTCGTCGTGAAGTACGATTGCGTCAGTAAATCAATAAATGCAGCGACACATTTGATTGAGTCTCCTTGATATCATGCCCGACTACTTTACGAATGATCACACGTTTGGTATATGCATGATAGTTGTTGATATGTACTCTGGAACTTGGGGTGATTGAGCTTCTTTATCCTAAACACAACGCCTTGTCTGATGGCGCTTTTTTCTCAATAAGGACAGGAATGCTAATGGAATAGCTTTCGTAATTAAAAAGGCTCCATCCCCGTGCTCCTCTCAACCATACCGTCAAACCTCGCCCGGTAATACCACACTCCGTGGTAATGAATAAGGAAGTGTTTGCTGCAGCTTTCCGGTAGAGATCAAGTTTACAGATGGTGATAAGTTTTTTTATTACATCTGCACATAAAAAATCGTTAGGGAGCAAAAGTGGTAAATTTGTGTCGGTTGAAAATTCAAAGCTTGGGTTTAGCAGCATTGGATGACTGCTGACGGGCAAAGAGCTCACACGTTTGGTATTGTTTGTTATTATCCCTAAAACTGTAGCATGGACAGCAAGGAGGACGACGCAGGAGACTTCATAACTCACATAGGAGCAGAACCAATACAGAAGAGAAAGTATAAACGCAACCGTAACTATGCAAAAGCGTCGCTGGAAGAGATACAGAAATATTTTGACGTACCGCAAGCAGAGGCTGCAGCAAAACTACAGATATCTGGCACAAAGTTGAAAAACCTCGCACAAAGTTATGGAATTAAGCGGTGGCCATACCAACAAGTACGAATTCTGAACACGACACTAACATGAAGATATTAAAACAAAAGAGAAGAGTGACGGCACTACCACCAATGGAGCCTCCAGTTAATATAGAACCTGTAGTTAGGATGGAGCCACAGCAGAATATACTTCCACCTATATCCGTAGCAACAAACCAAAGACCAAATGCATATGCTCGAGAGCACGACCGGCTGTGGTCTTTAATGACAGATGCTTATGCACACCCAGAGTCGCGTGAGTGTATGCTACCTCAGAGCCACTCGCACACTACTTTTACGCCAAACTATCAGACACATTCGCAGCAACCAGTCGAGTTCAACTACCAAAAGCAGCAAGATGTGCTGTTGTCCACACCATACACTGCACCTGCACCACCACCACCACCAGCACCAATATCAACTGTAGAATTTTCATTCCACAATAACGAGTACCCAGACTACAAACGAAACAACTCTAATACTGTCATATAAAATTATTTATTTAACAAGCATGATGAACGCAAGTTGTGAATATAAAACGGTAGCCGTAGATCTAAGCATTCACTTAATTTTGACCTCGAAGCAAAACTCCGTATCGGCTCTTTCTCCTTGATCAAATTTGGATTAAGGCCACAGCACAATTTTGCTGAGCATCGGTACCATGAAAGTAGTACGAAGAACCCTAAAAAAACATACGTAGTTGTTTAAATCTACTAGCAGATTTCGACAATTCAAGCAACCAGTCTTGGTTAAAATACAATGCATCTTTCATGTGAGTAGGATTTCAGTGAAGTACCAGATTCACAAAGTAGTCGACAAGCAACTTTTTAGTACCTTTTGGTGCTAGTTTGAAGGTACAACATGTTTAGTAAAGTGTGACGTTTGACATCCTACACAAAAGTGATGGCAACTCATAGCCCCACACAGTCTAACCTCACAGAGAGGAAGGCTGTACTGAACGAAATCCTAGAGTCAGAGCAAAATTACACAACTTTTCTAGAATGTTTGCGGGAAGTGTACGAGAATCCACTCAGAGAACTCGCAAAATCGGTCGAGCCACCCCCACTGATATCGCAACAAGATGTAGACATGATATTCGCTCACTTGGATCCGATACGTTCAGTCCACAAAAGATTACTCGCTGATTTAGAAGAGCATGTGAATCAAACGAAACAGTTGGGTACAAAAATCACAAAAACACTAGGTGCTATCTTTTTGAAATATGCTAGCGAGTTTCTATGCTACACAGCGTACTGCAACAATTTTGGAAACGTAGCAGCGCGCATACGCGAACTAAAAAAGACTAAAGAAGTAGATACATGGCTCTCGAAACAGAAACGATCAGCACGTTCACAAAACAATAGTTTGGAGAGTTTTTTGATCATGCCCGTTCAAAAACTTCCAAGATACAATTTGTTACTGCAAGAAATGTTAAAAAAGACAAATAAGTTGCATAGAGACTTTGAAGATTTGACAAAAGCGTTAGAGGTGATGAAGGTCACGAATGATCACGTGAATACAATGATTCGCGAGTACAATAATTCACAAAAAATGCAAAACATTGCTCAAGTCATAAAGAACACTGGGATGACCGATTTCGAACTCGTCGCAGAAAACAGAAAATTCATTTTCGATGAAGAAAAAAACGTTGGCGTATACAGTTTAAAATTGGATATGAGAAGAAACAATTTGATGATGCACGTTTATAACGATGTCATCGTTCTTATGCGTTACGATTTGATCGTTCAAGATTTATCCGTGGATATGCCAGAAAAGAAAAAGGGATTCCGATTCAAAGGGTTGATTCAAGTAGAAGAGGAGAAAGTGGAACCAGCACCGACTATTGTTCAGGAACCACAGTACGAACTCGTGTATGAAAATCACATATTATTAGGAGTTGATCCACTTCCATGGATCAAGGATTCTACAAACAATTCTTTCCAAATTGTAACAGGTGGAGATTTATTCACATTTTACGCGCCGAATGAAGCCAAAAAGTCGTTTTGGATTAAGACCATTGTCGATTGTTTAGAAAAGATTACAAAACAAAATTTGCAACTCAAGAAGAGAAGAGCACGGATACAAACCAAGGAACAATTAACACCACCGTTACCCGTGATACAATTGGCACCTCCTACAAAGACACCAAATCGTCGGCATACAACCATCGGCAAACGAAAATCTATTTTTGGTTTCTTGTCACAGAGAGCAAGTGATGATCCAGATATCATCTCTGCACTACCGAAAGAAGTATCGTACCACACTCATCCACTAATTTCACACGTGTTACTACCGAAACGCGACACGACAGAAATGATTGATTTTGCTCCAAATCCATTACGTTCTAGAACGCAAGAAGAGTTATCTAGGTACAAAGCTAAAGGTGTTATGGAATGTGATACAGTTGTACGTGCCATGTCAACGCTCACAGATTCTGAAAAGTCCATTCCCGCCGATGAACTAACATTCCACAAGGGAGATATTTTAATTGTTTTTGAAAAACTTTCCAAGGACTATTGGTTAGCCAAAAAGTTGGGTTTGAATTGTAATCCAAATCGGAAAAAAGAACTAGTTGATGGACAAATGCCGACCGAGTACGATGCGTTGAAACGAATTATGAGACAACAACGGTCAGAAAAGAAAATTATTCCAGGAAAAGAAAGTGAACCAGAAAAAGTGTTACGAAGAATCAACTCTCATTTTATCCAATTAGACGATAATGCAATTTTTTCAAGCAAAGAAAAAGAATTTTCATTTGATTTTATTCCAGAAGATGATATACAAGAGGAAGAAGAATGGAGTGGTTCACAAAGTGTACCGACACCTGTTGTGACTGTAGTTTCACCAATTGAAATAACTACCGAAGAGAAAACGGTGAAAAGAAGGTCACTGTCTGATGTATTAACAAATTTGAAACGGAGAAGTTTGAGTATTATGAATTCTGAAGGTGCTGAAGTTTCTGAAGCTGTTTCACCAGTTGCAAAAGAATCTCAAGCACCACCTACACGGTTATCACTTGGTTTCTACGAAGGTGACGACCAGAAACAATTTTTCGATCAATTGATTAATGTCATCCAGTAAGTTGCTTTTTTTCATGTTTTAACGGTAGCGAAAATGATCAAGTAGGAATAATTCCTGCTGCTTTTTTCCAAGAAATTCATACCTTGTCTACAGTACGCAGGATTCATAAACTTGTTGAATATCGTGCTTCCATTGAGGAAAGAAAAATAAGAAACTTTTCTATACAAAAGAAAAAATCAGTTCCCAACTTGTGGTTACCTAATAGGAATAGTTTGAGTGCGGCGACGACAAGTCCAAGTGGAAGTCCCATGACAAGTTCGCCAATTGGTGGAAATCTTACTGATCGCATTCCTGAAACGGAATCTCCGATCATTTCGTTACCTAGTAGGAATAGCTCTCCGGATCTTAGTGCTTTAGTGCAAGAAGAACAGGTGGTATCGCCTGAGAAGAAGAGGAAGAGTGCATTGCAGAGGTTGTCTGGATTACTACACAAGAAAAAATAAATTGTATTTTACTCACAAACAGCCAAGTCTTATTAAAAAATCTGATTTCATTCACTTTGTCTGTTTTAATTATGCAGTATCTAGTTTCATAAAAATTATTTTTATTTCTTCAAAGTGACTTGATCACGTACATTTCCTTCTGTACCAACAAATTCAAACGCAAGTTCATCTTTAGTAATTCTCATTCTTCCGTATCCAAAATGATCACAATCTACATGCTCATAATAATGTGGAGCTGGATGTTCACAGCTTTTTGGTAAACCAACACCTCCAGTTCCAACTACAATATGTACTGCTCCTGTTTTTTCACATTTTTCTCCGAAGACAGCACAAGTACGTTGGTAACTATGGTGATGACCCCAAAATGCGATATCTACCTTGTATGCGTTGAACATTTTTTCCAAATTCTTTCTCATGAGTGCAGAAACGGAATGTTGTCCAACTGATGCGCAGTACATTGGTCTATGTGCTGCAACTACAAGCCATGGTGTTTTAGTACGATTCACGTGTTGCAAATCTTTTTCAATCCATGCATGTTGTGCAGAGCCATGTGTGAAATCATGTTCAGTGTCGAAAATGACATAGTGAGCGAAACCCATGTCAAAAGAGTACCACAATCTATCTGGATACTTTTCTGTATTTCTGACCATTGGGAATCTGTGATCGTATGGAACTCCACATTCTCCTCCACTGTCGGGACCTTTGAAATAGGTATCTGTACCTGGATAATCAACTTCGTGATTTCCAATAGACATCATGTAAGCTACTTTGGAAGCAACTGGTTTGATATCGTACATGAATTCGTCCCATAGTTGAGCATATCCTCTCGCGTAACTAATATCACCGATATGGAGTGTTACATCAACATTTCCAGCAGCTACTTCTTTTGAGATTTGTTTTGTGACTGCTATGGTTCCTCTATGTTTTTCTACTTCATCGGAACCATCTCTTGGAGCTTGTCCCATATCTCCAAAAATGATAACATGAGTGTTACCAGTTGTATGTGGAGTGTAGAGATGTAGATTGCCACTCCATGTGTTTGTGTGAGCATCACCGACAATGTAGTGGTATTTTGTGGCGGGAGCGAGACCTGTCATGACGGCTGTATGTAAATAACCTGGATCTCTCCATCCGTATGTTTTTGCTTTTCCTCCACACATTTTCTCTCTAGTGTATGTGTTTGAAGTGGCAGCGGCTGAGTGAGTCATGTTGGCATCAGTTCCCCATTTAACTGTTGGTGATTGTACACTAGCGCTTGTCCATACAACACGCATCTCACCCAACTTGTTAGTAAGGGCAACGTGTGGACCTGTTGGTTCCAACGCTCCTTGTTTGAAATTAATGGGTGAAGAAATAGCGGCTACTGTTGGATGAGAAAGTCCTCCACGCATGAATGCAAACTTGTATTCTGCACGTTGATTGACTAGACTGAACAACAAGGAACCAGACCCTGTTTTCAAGTAGTCTTTTGAGTGTTCAGCCATTCTGTATCGAATAGGGATGGTTTTCACATCTCCAGGTGAAAATGCAGCTACCCAGTCATCTTTGTGAGGGGAAGGTACACCGTGGAATGTAACAGTGACTTCATCTCCTGATTTTTCTAGTAATTGTGGCGCGACTTGTAAGATGATACTTTCATCTAGTGCTATTTGTCTGTATTCGTGGTTGATTGCATCAAGATAGTCTTCGTGCTCTACAATTTCTTGTGAGAGAACAACTGCCACGATGACAGCAAGCAGTACGCTTTTTAACATAATTATTTGACACTGACGAGCTGTTCGTTCGTTACAACAATAATCGTTTGGATGAAAAAACATTCGTACGACTTGTACAAAATGTGAACCATATATTTCGGTACGAAATTATTGTCTTAAGCATTGCTCTTGCTACGTTTTCCTCCAGTAATGATAGCTATTTTATCAAGTACATAGATTGACAGCAGAACTCGAAAAACTTTGCTGAAATTGCACATTTAACAAATGGATAGCTGTCTTAGAATTTTAGTAATTTCAAAGAAATTTGCATTCCACTTACAAATCAAAAGATTATGACTGTTAATAATTAAACTTAGGTAGGAATTGTGAAGTAGCTAATTCCAACTAGGAAGCGCACAAAACGTACGCAATCTAAATTTATCCACTTTCCACTGCACTCAACCTAAATTCTTCCTCACTTTTACAAATAATTTGTCTGTGGCATGAGTGATCAAATGGACACGTCTCCAGACAGCGTACAACTGTTCAAATACAACAATGCTCTTCCAGATTTTATTAAGCAAGGCATACCAGCCGAAATGGAGGAATGGAAGAAACAAATGATTGATGGTTTCGAAAAAGTCGCAAAAGCAGAGAAAAAAGATTGGTTTATTTTATTGGCATCGATGAGAGTATTTAGAAGGTACTAGTGTTGTTCATTTTTTTCTAAAACTGTTCAGATATGTAACAACAGTACACTATCCACTTACAGATCACGAACGAGAACACATTTGCGAATTGTTGATACCACTTTTGACGCATCCAGAAACAACACTAGACATACAAACGAGAATCGCTAACATACTCAACAAAGTTATCAAGTACTTTATTTTATTCTCCATTAACAAATAGACGCAAGTACAAACTTAATATCACAGCAGATTGGAAGCCTATATACGATTTATTGCAGAAGCACTATTTCCGCAAAAACAGAACGCTTTTGTATACACCACCAGAGTACGTTACTCGCGAATAACAGCATTAACAATAACAGTAATCACCGCAGAGCACTCGTTCACTTACTATACAAACTTCGAACCTACTTCCCAAGCGAAATAGCAACAAACCAAGTATTGGATGAGATTAGACCACTCTTATGTCCTCACGATAGCGTTTGCAGTGAAGCACAAGGGTTTTTATGTTTATTCTTACCTACTAGTCCACCAAGAAATGAACCCAATGCTGGGAAACCAGAATGGTTAGACGAAATACTTGGAGTGTGGGAGTGGGTTGGAAATAATCCATTTTGGGACTTGAACTTTATTAGTTTGCTTCGTCGACTTGCGGAAGATCGTGCAGGTAATATCGACTGGAGTCCATACTTACAAGTTATTTTCACTCGGATACTCAGATCCTTGGATTTACCCGTCGGAAGTCCTCCACCACCATCAACATACAATCGTTATGCATCAAACAGTAACTTGTTCGGAGAAGCCAATGAAGTCAAGACTCAATTAATGGAACAAAGCGGAACATTGATCATTAACTTGATTTCACCACAGTGTCCAGAAGCGTTAGTATATTTGAAGAAATTGTACAAGTCGATCGAACAGTACTATCATCCTTCCAACTCGGGCGAATGGAGTGACTCCCTAGGAACGTTTATTTTCACTTTATGCAAGAGACTTGCTCGACGATTACTCCACGAGTCAGAAACAGAAGTCAGACAAGACTACAAACTACCAGACGAAACAACACGCGAGTTTATCGACTTACTATATCCAATTGCCAAAATGGCCATGTTCAGTAAGAGTCATAGACTGTCACTCTGTGCCATTCAATCTATCAAGCACTTGGCGTACATCAAACCAGATATGGTTTTCCCAACGCTGATGGAGAGTATTTCCCACGCATTACAGACTCTCACTGAAACTCATCAAACGAGTGCCGCGATGGAACTTTTGTCAGTAGTCATTTGCCCAGTACTCAACAAAAGAAAACAATTCCCACAAGGCAAAAACTATGTTCACGATTTAATGAACCTGGCCCTTCCTGGAATCGATCCGAATGACTACTTGAAGACGCTCATTACGAGCAAATTTTTCATGACGCTACTTTCGGTGCTACCACTATTTACCAAAGCTACTCATGACCAACATGATGGAGAGAATCCAGATGGAATCAATTTTGAAGCAGATGAAGTTTCCACACAAGCTCCATTGGCTGTACAATTCTTTGAAGATTGGTGTATCGACTATTTGTCCCGTGTATTCCAAATTTATACTCACTTGGGACCTCAATCGGAGAACAAAAAGAAGCGAAAGATTAGCCACGATGCATTCCCAACATTTGCACTTAGTGGAGCGACTAAATTGTTGTTCCAACAATTGTCACCTGAATTACACAAGTTGTGTGTTCGCAAAGTTATAGAACACGTATCTCTAGAATTCGTTCCCAATGCCGCAAAACAAATCGGCGACTTATGCCAAGCCGCAGCATGTTACTATGACGCCAGCTCGAACAAGTCAAGTTACGATCCATTGGGTATGCTAATCAATGTACTCTACAAGAAACTTGTAGACAAGAACGAGTTGCAAAACTTGACCGATAGCGAATCAAATTACTACTTACGCATTTTGGGCAAGACAGTGAGACAGAACTATCGTGTCATCGATCACAAGGACGCTTTATTCAAGGTTATAGACTTGACAATCAAGTCAAGCAGCGACAAAGTTGCCAAACCAGCTGGAAAGCTCTTGAAGAATGTTCTTCAATCGTTATCTATGGTTTATCCACTCGAACATCGTTCAGTTTCACCAAAGATTTGGAACAGCAAAGAGTTTGAAACTAAACACTGGAAGACTTGGGGTCAATTCGTCGGACTAGAAGGGCTTGATGTCCAGTGGCATGTGCCATCGCAAGCCGAGATGCAATGGGCTACTGAACTATACAATCACTTTGTAGAAGAGCCTATGTCAATTATCAAACAATATTCCGAGACAAAGAGCACAAGTGGGCTGTCAAACCGTGAGTTAACCCGTGCATTACTCCAATTACGCGCTCTGCTTCGTGGTGCAAGTTTGTTGTTGGAAGAAATGAACGTTGACGTGGTAGAAAAGTACACAAAGAAACAAGTCCGTGCTGACTTCAATGCTGGTATTTTCTCCATTCCAGACTCAAGCGTCAAGTACACGAGACATGATTTGGCAGTTGCACTACATAACGCATGTCAAGTTTTGATCTCGACATCAGTTAGTGACATCAAACTTCTGCTCACTATGGTCAAGGCCAACTACGCACTCATCTGCTACCGTCAAATGTCCTTCTCCAAGATGCTCGATAGATTCAAGCAATTTGCCATCATGAAGAGAAACTTGTTCAAGACATACAACAAGAAGCAGTTCTATCCTCGTACACTCATGATTCAGATAGTTCATACGCAACTTGCTGCTCGTGTGTACCTAAGAACGATTCCATTCTGTAACATTCACGAAAAGTTGCTTCAAGATTTATACACACTATCGTTGAGTGAATTCTCCAAGGTTCGTCGCAAATCACAAAACATCTTTGTGAATAGTTTGAAATTGTTCCATGTTAGAACATTTAGCAAGTTCCTACTACCAGCAATTCACATGCTTGAAAATCAAGACGCAACTCCTGACAAGATCAACGGAGCCATTTACATCCTCCAAAAACCAAGCATCGTTCGTCGCATTAATGACGATTGGGAACTCGTGAGCAACTTTTTACTTGCTATCTGTAGAAGTTATCACGTTGACAAGCCAACTGTCCAAGCAAGACTCAACAATTTGTTTGTGACATACTCAGTGAACTTCAAAGAATTGCGATTGGATTGGCCACACACTAAAGAAGAAACAATTCAGAATCATTACCAACCACTAGTCAATGGACTATTACACTTGTTGAAACAAGATATTCACTGGCGGTATCAACTCATGGTTTACACAGTACTCGTGCTATTGATTCGCTCTGACTATTCTGTATTTTTCCCAATTGAAGGTGTGAAAATCTTCTTGAAGGCCTTAACTAGTGATATTGTTTCGATTCGAACGGGAGCAATTAAGGCTATTAGTTTGATATTGGCACAATACAAACCAAATCAACCCAAGAGAAGAATAGTACATGAAAACACTCAAAGAACAACTTTCGAGCAAAAGAGTATCATCAGCCATGGAAAACCATTGACCAAAGATGATTGGGAAAAAGCTGATTTCCAAGATAAGAACTATTTTGGATGGAATGCAAAACCAAGAGAATCAATGGTTTATGATTACTCCAAACCACGAGTATTCAGACCAGAAACGCAAGATTTGATCAACGAAACCAAATCATTAGTCATTGAAGACTCCAATTGGTTAGGAACTTTCTTCAATTTGATGGCTTTGCAACCACGTCCAAACAAGTTTAGTTTTGACGATACAACTGCACAATTATTCAAGGGAATGTTCCAAACATATGGAATCGCATTCTTAGAATCATGCAAACCACACTTGGAGAAGTTACTTGCTCACGCAGGTTCTCAAAAGCCAGAAGAACGTTCAAACGTTGCTCTTGCAGCAGAACTAATCGGAGGTCTTGGTCGTGGTATCAATCACTGGCCATTTGATGAACGTCAAGCAGCGATCGATTATATTCTACCACAACTCAAGAAGGCACTTCGCGAGTGTTCACAATCATGCATTTCAGACATGCAATCATGTTTGCGTTTCTTGGCGTACGATTTGGATATCAGACGTTGCGTATGGTTAC
>JAESGV010001094.1_pt1 | contig 11551 bp, 10 predicted proteins | sample 9269781 | NCBI WGS metagenome assembly JAESGV01 (sample SAMN15741586, study PRJNA653496) | algae metagenome | isolation source: Tildeniella torsiva UHER 1998/13D and co-occurring heterotrophs from... | place: Slovakia: Slovak Paradise National Park, Hrabusice, Kosice Region | collected 2000-01-01 | reverse complement strand
TTGGTGACTCGGCTAGCTTTAATCTTGGTTCTGGAACTACGACATTCTTATTTTTGTATTTTGGAAGCATCGCAAATTCTGCATTCTGCAGTCTCAATCGAAAACTTTTCAATAGTTTCTGTTCTTTTTCCTGTCTACTGTGATTTGTTTCAAATCTAATGGCAAATTGTGGTCTCGCTCGTTGTGATGTAGTTGTGCGATAATGGGTTACAGTTTCGAAATTATTTCTACTCGTTCTTGGTGCTGATTTGGGTCTATTTGCCCGAGATTCTGTTTGCAATTCCTCATAAATTTGTTTACTTTCCGCAGGTAGTGTCTTTTGGATCTCCTTGTTTATAAGATTCGACAATTCTTTAAAATAACCACGCTCTAGACGAGCTTTTAATATTTCGGGTCTACTACATGGTGTTCTACGCGTTACACTTGACATATGTACTGTAAACTCTTAGTCAACTCTAATCAAAATCTTCGTCGTCTCCAACAAGCCAATCATCAATGTTGTCTGCCATATCTTCTTCATCTTCAAACTCCTCTTCATCGTCGTTATCAAACACTTCATAGGAGTCTTCAGGTAAGAAATCATTTTGTTCTATGCAATCATGAATCCACTGAGGAGTTAACATGTACGAGTTTCGGTCCAATGCTTTTGTATGAGTTGCCGTGGACCCGTTATCGTATATGACATGTGTGACCGACTTGTTGAATGTTTTCTGAGGGTAGGCACCATTTTTTGACATAAGAGATTCTAATTGTCGTTTCTTTTTCTTATCTGAACAGTCAATGTACACATGTATGGCTTGAAAAAGCATCTCTTCATCATCTTCGAGCTCTTCAGCGTCTTCTTCGTTCGAATAGTTTTCGTCTTCGTAATCGTCATCATTTTCATGTTTTGATCTTTTTTCTGGTTGTGGCGGAACAGGTTGTGCACCCATCTGATTCAATATGGGCTTACCCAAACCGAGGTTTGCAATAAGGGCTTTATTGCGTTCTATATTCTGCAGTCGCTGTTGTTCATATGTAAGATTTGTGTTTGTTGCCATAGTTGAGTAGCGTTTACAACTGTTGCTTGACAAACATTTACTGAAGTTTCAATGCTAAGCTTTACGTTGGTGCAGTTGTACTGGTGAAGTAAAATAGTTCTGAGATTCTGCAATAGATTGACATTTTGACCAAATGCTTCTAAAAATTACTGTTGATTTCAAAATAATTACTTATGAAGTATTCCAAATGCATACCACCTTGTAGAAATTTCTTCGCGAACTCTAAAAAGTCTTTTGTAACCGAACTAAATAACGTAGCAAGGTCAAAGTCGGTGTAGAATTTTTCACGAGTCGCTCTGCTACAAAGGCTTGCGTAAGGTATTCTAACCCACTCATCATTGTGGGAATGAAACGCAAAATTAATTTTGACGTCAAAATCTGAAAGAAAGAAATCCATCAAGACAATCAAACAGATATGTAGTGATTGGTAAAGCAAATAGCGTTTGAAACTCTGGAAAAATAACAAAAAATACTTGAAGCCAGAGTCAGCGTGTGCAGCCATCGAATCGATTGGTCAATGTCTGTGGTGTAAAAAAGATGTTAACTCGGGAAGTCTAACCAGCAAGCAAGGACTACTACACTACAAGACTCATCGATAACAGATGGACTAACCTCTGGTTTTATGATCTGAAATTCATGTTTAAATGGATGCAAAACGTGACGATACTAGAGATCACAAAAGACTGTTTTTCGACTTGCATTGAACACATACGTTGGAACATCTTTACGATCAACTGTGAACCATAATACTATCATGATACGATTGATCAACTATGAAGGTTATGTTGCACACTTGTAACCTCAGTCAATCTGGGCTCAGTAAATCTCAGAAACAAACACATGAAGATAACATTCCTCGGCACATCATCTGGCGTACCCACAAAAGAACGCAACGTGAGCTCTTTATGAGCAAATCAGGTACACTAGTAGATTGAATGCAGAGTTGAACACTATGGGAGGCACAAAAGGTATGACACCATTTGAGGCTGAACTGTGCTCCTCAAATTGTCAGCTTTTAGAAAGTACGTGTACCACCAAGTGTACTATCGATCGTACAGCTCTAAAAATACCTGGAGCCATAAGGTGCAGTTGCTGTGGGAGTGAATAGCGTCCTGTATAGGACGTCCATGCATAGCCAATTACAGTTGGGATGCATAGTCATCAGTAGCAGTAAAACGGCCTAGATTATTCAACACTGTACCACACTACAAATATTCTTTCGTGATCATAGTGTATGTGTAGCTCGAGTATGCCATTGCGGACGACCTGCGAACGACTATACATGCAAATAAACTTAACTTTTACAAGTTTTTCGGCAACATTTGTTTACGTGTTACAAACATCAGGCAATAAAAATGCAAAACTGTGCAGACGTGCACTTTGTTAGCCGAGATTTGGACGCTAGTGCTAAAGAATTAGCAGACATGTTATGTTATAGCTTTAGAGTACGGAATATAGTTCCAAATACTACGTATCTGCTTCGCGAACATGCTCCCAGGAGTTCCCCTTTTCAGGTAGGGAGCCATCTAAACTCACTTTATGGGGGAAAATCCAAAACTTCAGAGTTTGAAAGAGGAAAGCTTGATATCCTCAACAGATATAATGTTGTGCAAACAACAGTGAATGAAATTACTGGTTCTTCATGCTACCTAACAGGTAACTAATATTTATATATTCACAATTAGACACGGGAGCATTGTTTTACTCTAGGAAGGTCAAACCACAATTGGTCAGAACATCTGGAATCTACACACGAGAAGATGAACAAGTACTATACAACTTGAAGATAAAACAAATATCTGTTTGTTACAGCTTAATAATGGCGTTAACGACGACTGGATTGTACAAGATTACTGTCACCATTAACAGGTAAACGAAAAAGTTCATCTCTAACTCATAAGAGCACTAAAGACAACGCTTATACAACTACCGGAAGGATACGCGCATGAAAGAATCGCTAAAGTTGCATGTGGGACTCTAGACAGGCAAGTCTTGAGATCACCCAAGCACTTTGTTTACATGATTCTTTTTGACGATGGTGCATTATTTTCAGAAGGACAATATCCTACAGGAGAGAAAAACCCAATGACTCTAGTAGATAACGATGTCAAGAACGTATTCTGCACTAGTCACAACACCTACTATACTAAACATAACAAGCTCTTTTCATATGGCGTTAACATTAGTGGCTCCTGTGGTATCGGAAGCGTTGACGCCGTAGATACACCACAGGTAGTTCCCAACATTAGTGATGCACGTGAAATAGATGCAATAGCGGCGCACAACAGAGTAGCAACGTTATTACTAACTATGAGTGGAAAACTATACTCGAGTGGTGCATGCCACGACGTTAACTCGAATGAGTTTGTGCTTCTACCAGCGTTTGAAGAATTGGAGATCAAAAAGATGGTATGCAACAATGAAAAAGTTTTTGTGCTAACAGGTACTTGTTTTATAGGTCAACTAATACCATGTAGAAGATAACCGGATCTATCAGACGAGTGACGGTGTAACTGCTGTAGAGATCGAAAGGTACAAAGGAAAAGCTATAGCAAGTATTGGTAAACTTGGAGTTGCAGACCTGGCTGTGATGGTGAGAGAATAAATAGCTATTTATTGTCTTGACATTCCTGTAGTTTTCGCCAACAACGAACACTGCAAAACGGATAGTGTCTAGTCACGTAGCAGTTGGCGTCATATCTTACGAGTTTTATTTGTGCAACGAAAACATCAGGAAACGGTACTGGTACGGTGCAGTTCTGGCAAGGGGTAACAGTTGCTTGTTTCTCTACCTGTTGAACTAAAAGTTCGTTTAGGCACTCATTAGAACATGCACACATGCGATACATGTTATAAAACTTGTTTACTCGGTGTCTTCTCACATCACAGTTTTTGCATTTGAGCATTCGCGTGTACTCTTTCATACAGCGATCACTTCCGCAAAGTATCACTCTTCCTGATGACACATACTTGCCACTCCCACTAAACGGCAAACAACAGTACATGCAGTATGTCATACTGCACAGATTTTTTGAAGTTCAAATTATTCTTTGAGGACATGAAGTCATTGTCTTGCTCACGTCTTGGCCTGTGTCCTAATTTCGTACATAATATAGTGAGTTAAACGCCATCCCCAGAAAAAGATATCTAATCTCAAAGACGCCAATATCTCAAACAGAGGAAGAACTAGAATCAATGCAATCGTAGCGTAGACGCTAAAGAACGACACTAAAAAGGCCACTAGCGCTACACCAAGTTCGACAAAGCATCTAATGATCGTTGGATACGATAGATGCTTCATGCGATACTGTTCTTCTTTTAGTTTCATACTAACATGTTAGAACAGTGAAATAAAAACTTACAGTAGAGTTACCATGTGCGTTAGCGTGTACGCCATGACAATTAACAAAACATTTCCTGCCAATACAACTGATGCTTGTACTTCTTGGAATGCTCCTAGTAAATTGATACTAAATGGCAAAAAGATGACAAAGGATACAAATAAAAAATTACACAACGTGAGTGTCTTGTTACTTTTCACAACTCCACGATGCATGTACATGTGAGTTTTCCAAAAAGTTCCAACTAACACAAACGCCAATAAATTGATTAAAAACAGTGGGTATTGTCCTAGAACTTTTGACCATAACTGTGCATTCAGTTCAGTCATAGTGTAAGCTACTGTAGTCGAGTTGGTACTTGTACAATTACTTGTAAGATTTGCATTGATCACAGTACTGTTAATGATTGTACTATTACACATGGTTGAGTTTGTCGCGGCTACCGTTTTGAAGTACGAAGCAACTGGAGGATTCAATTGAATAATCAATACAGTTAAAACTGCAGCAAATGTATCATCTCCTATAGATTCAATTCTTTCCATGATCCTAGAATGGAATTCACTATTGGTTTGTTTTTTGCGATCTTCTTTGATTTTCCCACCAACAATTTCATCTGTCTTTTTCACGTGTTTTACGATTTTTACAGGTACAGCTCCTGCTTTCTTTACACGTTCCAAATTTCTACCAGAACCTTCACTGACAAAAATTTCACCAATAGTTGATGAACGACCATGAGGTGACAAATTGGGAACAGTTATCTCGTCATCAGTATCTTCAATATTAACAACATCTGGGAATTCCATTGGTGGAAGTGCTCCAATGTTTTCGTTTGGAGAACTGAATTCTTCTGGCAGAGATGCCATGAATGACGCAGATGGTTGTTCTTTTCTTGTTTCGATAACGTGTGTGATAATCCATTTTAACATGAAATAGACACGAGGAACAATATCAAGTCGAGGAATACTTGATATCATGTGAAATAGCACGAATGCTCCTAGTAGACCATATGAAGCGTATGGACTCGCTAACGATAGTAAAATAGTGGCAACGAAAACGATTACTTGAAGAACCATAGTTATTGTTCTTATGCGAATAGTATCATCGGTGATCTTGTTGTGTTTGATAAACTTTCTGTTAATGGTAGCGTACAACCATATCGCCAGTTGAAGAACAGAAATATACAACAAGTTGATTCCTATTATCATTGGTGTAACATAATTCGAAGCCCACTCGATAATAAACTGAAACGTAAGCGGAATGAACGCTATTCCAACTAGATATGCCATACAAAACGTTGCAATAGTGTTATCTACTCCTTCATAAACTATTAAATGTTAGTTAATAGTTGAACAAAACGGTACCTGCATGTGTATAGATATGGTCGCTGTATAGTATAACCAGAATCAAATTAATCAACAGTATACCTAAAAATACTGGCCAATTCGCTAGAATTGCATTTTGTAGTGCTACCCCGTGTACAGTGCCCACAGGAGGAACTATAATTGTTAACAAATTTGATTTGTGGCGTACTGTCTAAATTCGTAACCGCGAGGGTAATGGCAAAAGCAAACACGTTGTCTGCAAAACCATTAATACGGAATATTTCCACTCTGTTGTGTAAACGTCTTCGTTGTGTCCATTGTGTTCTCCATTCGCTATCTGCTGCTTTTTTAATGTTGTCGCCAACTGAGACAATTGTATGTGTCGGCGAAGTTGCCTGAATCGTTGTAGTTACAGAGTCCGTAGATGTTGGAGTGTCATTCTTTTTGTCTGTTGAGGCTCTGGCTGCCTTTGTTGGGTCTATCGAGATAGACGGTGCCAGAGATGATATCATACAAGTGACTTGTGACCGTTGACTTCGATTGTAAAAGTGCGTGAGCGCACAAACTATTCAAAAGAAACACAAAATAAAATGATGCTACATTTCTTTATCTAGAACCTATAAAGTGAGAGTGTTTCTTCACTCTCTTGACCACTACGATCAACGTCGAGGGCGTCGCTAAAGATGTAATAATTTAAAAAGGCTAAACACTCTGTAATAATCTTGATAAGAACTCCATTTGCCAAGTATTCATCTGCTAACTGATTTGACATCATTTCGCCCAAGTGCTTGTCCATGTACACTTCAAAATAAATCAAACTAAATACAACTTGAAAACCAAACATGAAGATGATCAGTATCATGGAAATAAACACTGTTCTCTCCTTCTTTTGATTGTTGATCGCTTCTAGACCATCTCCTGCTTCATTGGTAGGCATTATAGGTGTAAAGTTCCATACAGTAGCTCTCATTCTCACATTAAAAACGACAAACCAAATTAGTAACACTAACCATAGGAAACAGTCAAAAGTGAGCTGAATGCGCTGACACCACATCACCGACATGATATCGTAGCGTCTTACACCAAGTACAATACATAGGATCAACTCTGCTACGAACCATGCCAATGAGAACAGTACATAGATAGTTCTGTGAATAGTCATGCGTCGTTCGATAACTGGAATACCATATGAATGGACATAGTGTATCAATTCACACCAATGTAGTGCAACGAGGAACAACGAGTTATACAGCACAACCCCACCGAGTAAATGAATGAGTAGATAAATTGCATTATCATAGGGAACTGCATCCAGAGCATCAAAACCGTACAATAAGAATCCGACCACGCGAATGATAAAAAACGGTATCATGTTGACCAAAAATATTTTGCGAGTGAGTCGTGTTTCGTGTTTTTTGTTTTCGTCAAACGATGCTAATAATCCACTACTATTCTTTCGCATTACCGATATCAGCTGATAAACTCCAAACACTAACGCTATTGCATATGGCACCGAGAAGCACAAGCTTACGATAGACGCCGTGCTCAGCATGAACCTCTCCACGTTGGTCCACAAAGTGTCAAATGTCGTTCAAGTTACAAGGCTTGCGCTAAATTTATTCTAGGCCGTCTTCTTCACGATCGTCGTCTCGTTCAAACTCAATCTTTAAGATCTTTCTCATAGCCTTTGCTTGATCTTTAAGTTTTTCTTCTTGTTCCAATAACCAAACCTTGTCGTTCTTCTTGTTGATATCTCGTACAGCCAACAAGCCAGATACAAACTCTTTCCTGAAACTCTTGTCTACAAACTGGAACAAGAAAAGGACCAATGACTCCTTGAGCTCTTCACAATGATTCACTTTGGCCAATCTCATAAAGATCTTTGTACATTCGTTTTCATCCAAATCCAATAACAAGTGCATGAAGAACAATCTAAAGAATACAATCTCTTGAGTCGAGTCCAAATGATTAAAATCGATAATCTTTAGCATAGCCAATGATAAGGTTCCCGTTTCAACAAGTATTGAAAGCAATTTGCTCAAATTTGTAATCTTCCTCATCTTGTATGTTGATAGTTCTTTAAAGTGTTCATAGAATGTGTACTGGAATGTCCTGTTACCAGTCTTTCCAATCGCTGCACATACACGTTGCGACAATAACGAATAGTACTGATTGAATGTCTTCTCTTGACAACAACAGTGAACAATTACACGTACAATTTCTCTATCGTTCTTCTTGATACCCAACTTGGCTAACTTTTGGAACGCATCGACAAAATCTTCACTTGACATGAGAATGTAGAAAATTGTTTTTCTCAATTCAGTAGTCATTCTTTGTTCTTTTGCTAGTTTCTCCAATCGTATTTGATCTTCTACTTTGATATCTTTTAAAACGTTTGAAATGTTATCTTTCTTGTCCAAAACTTTTTCTTCTTCGTTGGACGGACCAGCCCATGCAGACCCAACTAACCACCATCTTCCCATACGAGCACTATTTAGACCATCTTTGTAGGAAATTCTCAATGTATTCTCACCACTCACTTTGTGTTGTGATTGAATATCTTTGATTGTTTTCTTTAAAGATTTATATTGTTCCAAAGAATCTTCGTCGCTCTTTCTCTTCTTATTATTTTTCAAATCGTAAATCATTTCCAACATGAACGAGATACGTTTGTTTGAATCTCCCTTGAGTTCTACTGCTTTTTCTTGAATGACTTGAATGATATCTTTAAGTGATGATGGATCATCGGCTCTCAATTGGAACCCACAAGTCTTTAACAATTTGAACAACAGTTCAATATTGAGTTCTGAAAAATCGTTACAGAATAGTCGAATGATATCGTAGATTAACCCACAGAAAACGAGTCCTAAATTGTATACATGACACATTAACAACAAAACGTTGGTTCCCTTTTGTCTATCTGTCCTTACTGCTTCGAATCGTTTGATGAGTTGTTCTGCAAAGTGAGCACCTACTTCCATTCCAACAACGTTATGTAACGCTACAATAAACGCTGCATAAACGAGCATAAAGTCACTAGTCATATTAACTGTGTTACACGCCGCATCTAACGCTGTATCGCATAGTGTTGTATGAAAGTCGTTCTTACTACTCTTGTTGTACAATTCTATCGCTTCATTGGTGATACTCACGAAATTGATCAACGATAGTCGATTCATCAATCCGCGTAGTTTTTGTTGAAACTCGAAAAAGGCATCGTTACGTTTTCGCAAGTGAGGTGGTAGGTATTTTCCATCTTTTGATGTTTGTGGTTTTTCCTCTACTTTCTCTTCGATTGGTTCTTCATCTTCAGATGCTTCTTCTACTTGTTCATCATCAGATACTTCCTCTACTAGATCAACATCGTCATCGGATCCTTGTTCTTCCTCCTCGTCATCTTGTTCTTCATCTTGTTCTGATTCTTCTTCGTCCTTCTCATCTTCTTTCTTCACGTTTTTGAACTCTTTATCAAGTGTAGATGGTTTTGTAAAATCGAGTAAACTTGTCAAATCGTCTAGAATGTCACCTTTTCCATCATAGAATCCATCACTTAGATCATCTTCATAGTCATTTACAGGTACGTCACCATCTGGATCTGCATCCATAGTACCTTCCTCATTGTCCTCGCTCTCTTCTTCAACTTCGTCTTCATCGTCTTCTTCTTCACGTTGTTGCTTTTGTGCACGTTTTTGTTCTACAAACTCTTTTAGTGCAGCACCACTATTTGCATTCTTTTCTTTTGCATCTCTAGCCTTCTTTTCTTGTTTTCGTTTCTTTTTCGCAATACCTAATTTTCGTTCTAGAGCTCGCATTATTCTATCATCTGGTGTTTCGTTGTTATTCATTTCTTTCAAAAATTTGTCATCGATAACTACGTTCCCTTTTGTTTTCTTATCATGTGGTAAGTCATCAACAATATCAGAATCATCTGAGTTATCAGATTCGTAGTCTTCTTCTTTTTGTTTCTTTTTTGGTTGCATCAAAGTCTCGTCATTAAACCAATCTTGTTCTGCATCTTCGTGCGTACGCTTTTTACCTTTCTTTTCGTTCATTGTCTGTTGTTTTTGATTCTTTTGTTTCTTCGCATTTCGTTCTTGTTTTCGTTTTTCTTTGTGACTCAATTTGCGACCATTTGATTTAACCATTCGACGAATGTGTCCATCCTCATCACGGTGAGCATCGAAAGCATCAGTAGGCGCAACCAACTCTTTATTCTTTCTTCCTCGCATCAAGTTCAATTTTCGATTGTGTGAAAACAACTTTACAACTTATGAGTGAAGTCACAGAGACTGATACGTGGAAAGCGAATCACAAAGCATGTACGGGATTCATTAGAAAAAGTTTACAGGACCCACGTGTCGTATTTATACTCAATCAGATACATAATATGGGTTGTAAAATGCCCACACCGTTTTTCAGATGTATACCGTGTTTAAGTTCTCCTGACGAAGTACCAACGATGACTGCGGGTTACATTCTAGGATCTTTCGATAACTATGACGATTTTGTTTCCACAACTACAGACATCTACAAAGAAGATGCGGCACCAGACATTAACGACGCTCTAGATGCAGAGGAGAAGCCAGGAGAATACAAATATCAAAAAATGATTGAAAAACCGGGTGTTGTCGTTTGTCAAGATGTTATGGCGCTCTACCCAAGTCCATCCGAATACACTAACCAAGTTCTTCACGAATTAGTTCATGCATTTGATGATTGTCGTGCAAAAATTAACTGGCACAACTGTGATCAAATTGCGTGCGCAGAGATTCGAGCATCTGGGCTTAGTGGAGAGTGTAGGTATAAAATAGAACGTGCAAGAGGAAAAGCTGGTATATTTTCAGGAGTTACTGGTCAGATGCAAGAGTGTGTGCGACGAAGAGCGCTTCTTTCAGTGAAAAATAGTCGATACTGTCAAGGAAAAGACTGTGAAGCAATAGTTGATAAGCACTTCACCAAGTGCTTTGCTGATGTTGAACCATTTGTCGAGAGACCATAGATGTGCGTTCTTTTTGAGAATGTACAAGTAATGTAACAAAACATACGAGTTAAGTCACTAGTAAAGAGTAATAATCTCAGATATCGCTGCAGCAGCTAAATGCTTGGTCATTTTAGTAAAGTTCGCTGTCTTGTCACACATCACGTCACAACAGCCAAACAAATAACTTCATGCAGTCCCACGAGCTTCAGGACCTGGACAAAGAACCTGCTCCCTCTAGAGAAGCCGTGGAAATACCTGCGCACCGTGAGGCCATGTTGGACTTGGTAGATATCCAATCCAAATTTCAAAAAAGAAAGGCTTCTCTGTTCGCTCATAAACACAAGAGACCCGTCACAGATGATACGATTCCCATCATTATTGAGGAAGACAAACCTCACTTAACAGTTGATAATGTCCCAGTAAACTCAAAAGAAGAACCCGCAGATACAGTTCAAGACGCGAAGAAGGATTTAGAAGTCGACTATCATGCTATTCCACTCGAGGCCCTCTTAGACAGGTTAGAAACCGACGAGAGTTTTGGATTAACTTCATCAAAAGCATCAGAAAAACTCAAAAAAGATGGACCAAACGCTATCAAAGTCGGAAATCGCTTCGCAGGATTATTTAAAATCATTGGATATTTGTTTGGAGGTTTTGGGATCATCATGTGGCCTGCTGCAATTATGGCTGTATTATCGTACAGACCATTAGGAGATCCTGACCCAGATATTGCCAATCTTGGTTTAGCCATAGTGTTATTCTCAGTTATTTTCATTAGTGCCTTTTTCTCTGGATGGCAAGATTGGCAAAGTTCCAAAGTAATGAACACTATTGGAAAAATGTTACCAGCAGAAGCACAAGTTACTC
>JAESGV010001091.1_pt1 | contig 11567 bp, 9 predicted proteins | sample 9269781 | NCBI WGS metagenome assembly JAESGV01 (sample SAMN15741586, study PRJNA653496) | algae metagenome | isolation source: Tildeniella torsiva UHER 1998/13D and co-occurring heterotrophs from... | place: Slovakia: Slovak Paradise National Park, Hrabusice, Kosice Region | collected 2000-01-01 | reverse complement strand
CCCATCATATCCACACCCATACATGATGCCAAACCAATTCCAATACCACAATTACCCAATGCCAGGTAACAAGTATGGACAATTCTATGGTCAAAATAAGCCATACACTGCATATGCACCAACTCAAGGAAACGCAACTGCACCAACAGAAGAAAACAACTTGGACTACAACAAGCAATTTGAAATGTCAAATCCAAACTATTTCTACATGCAACACCACCCACAACAACACCAAGGTGCCCAAACGGAGACTGGTAAGACAAAGAAGGATAGCAGATCACCAAACGAACAAGGTGTAGACGCTCAACAACAGCAACAACACCAAGCCTTTGGCCACTATCCATATGCCATGCACTATGGCTACATGGGATTCCAACCACAAAACATGGGCTTCCCACAACAACAATACCAACCACAACCAACAACACAACAAGGTGCGCAGTCACATGGTAAAGGTAGCAGTAATCAGCAGCAGCAGAGCTCGCTGACCGGTTCCACATGGCAATAGACTCAGAGCTTGTAAAATAAAGAAAAATAATGCCAAACTTTGTGTTTCTGTAAACGCGTCATCCATCAAATCTACTCAACCAAGATTCGATAAAAAAAGCATACATAAACGATGTCACAGCCTGTTGAGCAAGTTAAGAAGCAAGTCGACGAAGCAATCAGCGATATCAAGAATCTGATTGAAAACGTTAAGAAGAATCAAACTCTAAAAGAAGAGGAATTGCGCACCGTACAAGTTACATTATTGTTGATCTGGGCTGTCGTTTCAATTCTTATGCCTGGTTTGGTTCGCGTATTTTTCGGAGGATGGAGTTTGTTGTCGGACGAAGGTCCAACTCGTGTTATTCACGAATTCATTCGCATTTCGGGAGTTGCAGCACTAGTTGTCGCACTTTTCGTATATTTGAGCAAGAGATGGAAGGGTTCTGAGAACGATGTCATGCGTATCATGGCTTTGGGCAATGGTGCATTGGCTATCATCACATTGTTAATCCTATTTGCAGGAGGATCTTTCACCTGGTTGTTCTTAGCAGTAATCTCAGGAGGTTTGACCTTTTTCAACGCCAAGAGCTCTGGCTTCTTATAAAATAAACCTTTTTGTAACTTATGCAAGAAAACACCACACAACAACGTCGAGTACACGTCTTATCTTCTCACATCGGCACAAATAACACGAGTGGTCAAATGAGTCAACAAAACTTGTCAATTTCATCGCATGTACTTGATCAAAACAATGGAAAGCCTGCACCAGGAATTACCGTAACCCTACAACGCTTTGATGGATCCAAATACGTGCATATTGGCGAAGGTGTTACCAATCAAGACGGTCGCGTGCCAAAAGACGGCTGGAAATGGAGTCCAGAAGCATCAACAACTAATGGTGAAACATATATGGCGACTTTCCAATCAGGCGAGTACTATGCCAAGAAACAAATCGACACTTTGTATCCACACGTTCCCATCGTGTTCAAAATGTCTCCAACAGGTGGTCACTACCATATTCCCTTGTTATTAAGTCCATTCGGATACTCTACATACAGAGGAAGTTAAATTTTACATTTTTTTATTGTTTACATGTTTAATCATCAATTTCAATAGCTTCTTCTATTGTACTTCCACCTCTGCTGGTGTTAACACTTGAGTTATTACCAGGTGAAACAGCACCATAGCCAAATGTATAATCTAATCCTGGTATTATATCACTGTAAGCATACAAAGGTGGTGTATTGGGTCGTGGATCATCATCAAAATCATCAATAAGGTCAAGTAGCGGCGGTGTAATATTTGTTCTTGTTTCATCGTACATATTGTTTCCATTCATTTGCATACTTGTGTTTGTCTCTACAGGACGAGTAACAGCTGCTTTTGGTGTATTGTTCGTTGCTTGTACATAGATTTCATAAGAACCATCAGTATGTAGTACAATCTTTTCTGCATTTGGATCAACTTCGTGGATAATCTTGTCCAGTGTAGGATCGAGTACTAGATTGCCAAACGGTAGTGGTTTATCGCAACATGGACAGTTCCAAGCATGACTAGACTTTCCAAATTCCAAATAGGTTGCCAAATCAAATACTGTACGATGCACGCATGTTGTTCCTTTTGCTGGTAGTTCGATTCTATCCATGCTAACTGGATCTTTTAGTGAAACTACTTGAACATCATGGATTTGGATATCGTCGTCATCGTCATCATACTCTTGTTTCTTAACTGGTGCGATTGGTTGTTTGAATGGTACGATTGGTGATATGACTTGATTGTGTTGCGGTCTCATGGTATTATCTCCATCGATATCCAAATGGTGTTCTTGTTGTTCTTGACCTACTTCTGGCTTGACTTCTAGTTTGGGTGATCTTGCTTTAACAATTTCTACCAATTCCTCCAACTTTTGTTGTCTGCATAAGAACATGATACACAATCCTTCGAGTGCTCCTGTGTACGTTGGTGAGTTGATAATGATGTCTATCCATCCTGATTTCCGGATAATGCTCTTGTTCACGATAGCAGGTGATGATGTGATGAGCACTTCTTTGGCCATCTTTTTTGCCAATTTTCTATTCAACTTGGGTAACTCTGCACGACCTCCATTAATGTAAATAGTAGTATCGTTTCCCCAATTCTTTGGTTTCAGTTGGTCTGAGAAAAAGTGTATTTGTAGTTGGTAATCTTGTGAACTCATCAACAAGTTGAAGGTGCTTTGTTTCAAGTTGAACTGGAATTGCCACTTTCCTGCAGTACTTGTACGCGTCGAACTGTTGATGCATCGTATGTCAATCAACTCTTCTGGGTCTGAAAAACAATCGATTAATCCTCCCATAGTCCGTTCTTTGTCGATCAATGTAAAAAATTTGATTTCGTCTTTTGTTCTTGTTGTTCGGTCTGTTGGCAAAGAATTGTATCTAGAGTGAGCGACTGGCGGTTGTGGCTGTACTGGTTGCTGTGGAAAAGGATACTGGCCAAACAAACCTTGGCCAATCGTTGTCTTTTGTTGTATTGTGACGCGAGGCGGTGTGTATGTTGGTGTGTATGGCATGTAAACTTTTCCAGGTGACGTTGGATTGAGTTGTGTACCGGAAAACGCGTTTTGTGGTGACGTTGGGAACGGAGCGGTTGCGATTCGTTTGTCCGCTTTGTTGTATGCTGTATCGTAAATAGCGTCTACGAGTTGTTGCTTTTTTCTTGCAGGCGAGACATTAAAATGTTTGTTGTCTCGTAGGTATTTAACAATGACTTTGAGTTGGTCCACTTTTAGTGAATTCATTCTTTGTTCTTCGAAAAGCTTTTTCAAGTAGGCTACATCGTACTGTGGTAACGAATTAGACAACGCCTCATAGTCGTGTTCTGTTAGGTTGCATCTAGGACTATTCTTAGAAGACTCTCCACGAGGCATAGTCGATCCCGCAGGTTGTATGAAGGTGAGTGTTGTTGTTAACGTTCTTTAACCTCAAGTTGAGTTGAACGTTTTTACAAGCGTCCCATAACGGTCTTCCATAAATTAATGTACAACGACGGATGGTAGAGAAACACGAAAGTTGAGGAATGATGCACAACTTTAAGCTTGATAGAAAATGAGAATACTCCATAGCACAAACAATCACAATGATAGGCCTGACTCTTTGTAATTCTTTTTTGAATGAGTGTATGGAAGCAAGTACCTGCACAAGAAGGCAAGAAAACGTACTACTATAATACAATTACGTTGGAAACGCGGTGGACAAAACCTGATGGATTCGATGAACCAAATACGACACTGTCGCAGAGCGCGAAACAAACTGTACCTCATTTATTCCAAATATTCAAAGATATAGACATTGAACTCGTTGTGCACATAGAATCGCAACTGATAGACCCAGACTACAAACTATTTATTACAGGAGAAATTCCTACTAGGCACAATGTTTGCTGGTACTGTTCACACGTTCTACAAGACATATTAATTTATCCATTCTCTTTATTTAAACAAATACGGTTGCAAAAAATCGTGCTAGTCGCCAACCTATGCTTCCAAGGTCAGAAAAGAAGAGCAGTTCCAAATTATTTTTCAGGAATATTATATCTAGACTGTACCATACAATCGGTGAGCTACCTAGTTTCTACTCTGCACCATGAACTGTTTCACATGATCGATTACGTGATATGTAACCAGAATCCAAGTACAGACGAGATTTGGAAATCGTTAAACAAGACAGATTTCAAGTACGGAACAGGTGGAGCTCAAAATCGAGACTCTTCAATGTGGACCAGCACAAACACTCCTGGATTCTTAAACAATTACTCGATGACTGCTCTCATTGAAGACAAAGCAGAAATCTTTGCAGCGTTGATCCTCCATTCTCAAGGCATGCTCAACCACCAAGACACTATCATACAAGCCAAGTCCAAACAACTGCAGAAACGATTATACAAACTTTGTCCAGAAATGAACCAACAATGGTGGGAAATACAAAGCAATACAGAAAAAGACAATTCAACGTGGAAAGAAATCCAACATGGAGGAATGAAAATTTGGAAAAACAATCGTGGAGAACATTCATATCGCGATCCTGCGTTATTTAAATAAGCTCTTGTGAATACTTTTGTCTTTTCAATGGTGTACCAGTCTGTGGAGAAATCGATTCTATTTTTCTTTTTGGTGTGTTTGGTTGCGAGAGTGGTTTTGGAGTTAACACTTGTGAAGATTGACTATGTGGAGCAAATGCTTGATCAGCTTCTGCAGTTGGAACAAGTCTATAGCCATACGATCCACTTAGTACTTTGTTCCACTCTAGTTCCATGTAGTTCAACTTTTCTCTGAGTTCGTTATCTGCTGGTCTTTCTTCAATACTTTGCTGAAGCATAAATAATTCTTGTTGAAGATTTTCTGCACGATTTCTCAATTCTTGATTCTCATTTTGAAGAATTTTCAAATCTTGTTCTTGAGTAATGTTAATAACCTCTAGATGTTGTTTCGATACTGCTTCCTGTTCGTATCTCTTGGTTAGTTGTTCCAATTCAGCTTTTATATGTACAATTTCGTTGTGTTGTTGAGACAGTTCTTCTACATTTTTTAGTCTCACGATTTCTGATATTTTTTCATATTCTTCACAAATGGCTTTCATAAGCGTTGAATCTAATTCTGTTTTTTCTGGTTGAACAGCTTCCATTTGACAACTAATCTTGATTTGATTATTTTGTGAGATTGTCGTGTCCGAAAATAATGAGGAAAGAGGAATGTTACTATAGTTTGGAATTGATGCGAATAAATCATGCCAGCCAAATTGATCGTTTGTTATGAACGTTTTTTTCATAGTTCTTGCTACAATGCTGCCGATTTTAACCGTTATTTTAACTTCTTTTTCTGCTTGTGTATCAGAGCGAAGTAGCACGAATAATCCGAGTTTGTTATTTGCAGTTGTGACGTCGATTTGCCATTGTGCGTCCCACCAAAGTACTGGTTGTGGTTGAATTATTGCATGCCTATTGATGATTAATGGCTGTACGAATGGTTGTGTGGCTAATAGGCGGTGCTCATTGGGGAACATTGTATTTCTTATTTCATCGTTTGTATGTTTCAACGTTGCATATTTATCGTAGCATAGAATGGTGCCTAATAGGTTTGTTATCCTGTTCTGTTCGTTGTCTGGAAATAATGTGTTTGTTGCGATTTGTTTGTACAATGTTAGGACTTGTTCGTGGTTGTACTTGTATACTAACGACAAGAGTTCTTTTCCGAACCTCTCAGCAGCTGCACTTGCTATTGGTAGTGATTGCATGGTTTCCTTCTTGTTGGTGTGGCCAAGTTTACCCAGTTTACAACTATCAGAATTCAAACAAAGAAGTTTCAACGACATCATGGTTCACATAGAAGAAGTTCGTGACGCGCAACCTACCAACAAGAATACCACACAACGACCATTTCCAATAGATGATATAGAAACACCGTACGCTCAACGTGTTAACGAAAACGTATTCGAAGAAAACGATATGGACGACCCATCTCCTCTGCCTATTCACATAAACCGGAAGAAGTTCCCAAAGAAAACATCACGCGAAGAGTATGCAAAGTTTGCAGCAATCACATGCGTTATTGGATTAACAACTATCCTTGCTTTTGCTCCTATCGAAAACCTGAACAAACCAGTATTCTTGAAGAAGATTCTACGCAAAATTGTACCATACCAAAGTTTATTGAAATGGAGTGTGTTAGGAATGCTTTCGTCAGTGATTCTAATCTAACATCCACGTGGAATAAGCGGCATACACAAATTGTAAAATTCGTTATTCAAAAAGACTTTTTCTCTCTTTTTCCATGCACACCAATTTCCCTTGATTATTGGTCCAATTTCATCTTTACCTGTGTAATGTGGATCTAGAATCAAATACGAAACTGCACCAGTACTTTCATTAAAGCACACTCCCAAAAGAGTGTAAGCAAGTACACCACCTCCAATCATAACAGGTGTTCCATGTTGATCAAAATGAGCAGCTAATTGTCTCGCATGATCATCCATATCTCTTCCAGAGGAAACGTTCAACACTCGACATGATAATCCACACCACTTGCGTATCACTAACGATAATTCAAATGCACCTATCCATGTTTCACTATCAATAAAACTTGATGGTTTATCTCCACATTCTACAAGTGTTTGTTGAATCTCTTTGTGTGTAGGTATCGAACATGTCGCAAGACCAACACTTTGAGCGTGTGAAATGAGTGTCTGAAGTGATCGATAGGCGCATCCCCATCCAGAATCAGAAAATCCATCTTGTAAGTAGTGGTAGTATGTATAATCTCCGTTGACAAGATGAATCTTTCCACCATCAACTCCAGTTGCTGCTCCAACGTGTTTGTGAACGTTTCGAAGTTTGGTACCACTTGTATCATCTTGTGCTGTATTTGACATGTTAATCGCATTCTGAGCGCGTAAGAATGGCTTCGAAGTAGTGAAATAGAATCGATCGTGTAGTTTTTCTCTTTCTGAAATAGTGTGGTTTTGAAGCGTTTCCTCGTCGCGATCTCCAGTAGCATCATACCATGCATATGATAAGCAAAACGCATGTGGATACTTGTCAGGCAAAAATACATGTGATGAGATGGAAATAGGTGTAACCATCTGAGGTCCTTGATTCACGCGTAGAGTGAGCGGTATTGGCTTATTGACTTGATCTTTGATATACTCTAATCTTGTTTGTAGTGTGCTAGTAAGCAACTCACAAACGTTGATTTGATCGCTTAGCGATTTGGGTATGTAGCAAAGCGCGTTCACTTGTACAATACAATCTTGCTCTTGTTTGACTTTGAAAGATAGAGGTTTGCATTGTTCTTTCAAATAGATTCTGAATTGTTGTGTTTGGAATGCGAACGTGAATGCATTTTGTTCTTGAGAATGTCTCACATCTCCGAGTGTGTTCTTCTTTTTCTTATCTTTTTTGATGGTTGTTTGTTTTGATAGAATGCCAAGAATTGTTTCGTCTTTTTGGATAATTCTTTCATCTATTTCGTATTGGATAGTGTTGGGATTTGATAGGTCGGTTATTAGTTGAGGTATGCTGTCTAGTGACCATTCTCCCTCAATGTATGCGGTATAAAAGAGTTCACATTCTGAATTATCGTTTGGATTCTTTGATAGCTTGATATTGTCGAATAGTGTTGGTTCAGTTTTTGTTAGATCGCTTCCCAATGTGAAATACTCTGTTCCATCGGTGCCGCCAGTGACAATTGTGAATTTGTCTTGTAGTTTTCTGTTGGAACGAGTTATTTCTGCTTTTTTATCTTTTATCCAATCGTTTATATTTGATTTTGCATACCAGTCACGAGAGATGTACATTCCTACAATGTCCAAACCACCAGGAATTATCGATTTTGCCGCTTTGGTATCTGTATCAGTAACTACAAATACCTCTTTTGTGCACGATAAACATTTCATAATATTTATAACGACTGTGGTGTTTCTAACGTCGTCGTAGTAACCAACAAGATAGCCACTCACTCCATTCGGTATAAATTTGAAAAGTTGTTTGAGCCTATCATGTATCAGTCTGTACACTGTCACAGTTTGCATTTTAGTTCTCTTTACCAGAGCCAACTAGAAACAAGTGAAAAGTGGATTGTAGTCAATTACATCTGGAAGATGCAAAAACTAAAGTCAAAGACATGAATGTTGGTCAAGGAAGCTATTAATGGTTAATAAAATTTGAGCTATTGTTCCCAAACAAGTCAATCACAAAATATCAGGAACTAAGCAGAACTCAAGTCAACCTTCGCGTGTTCAATTTGAGACGTACACTGTTCTAAAACCACAAAACACATCACATGACTATATGCTTATCACCACCGTCTGACCAAGTGGAAGACGCAACAATAATAGACAAGTTGTCTAGGGACGAATCAAATAGTGAAACAAATGACGCAATACAACAGTTAATGGAAGAAAATCGCAAACTAAGGGAGGAACACAAACGTGAACGTAAAATTAGAGATGCTTTGAACCTCCACCTTACAAATATGAAAAATGAGGTTGCAGAACTGAAGACATTCATTCCATTGTGTCGGCAAGAGATCGATCTCTTGAAAAAAGAAACTGAAGAGCTACAGCAGAAACGTATAGATGCTGAAAAAGAAAATATACTAGCGCAGTACAAACTTCGGAAAACGCAATTTCAAGGATCCAAATTGAAAGCGTCCATCAAAGCAGAAAATGACAAAAACAAACAATTACAAAAAGAACTTGACACAGAAGAAACACGGAGTAGTGTGGACAGATTAAACATTACACTGTAAATAAAACTAATAATTTATACAAATTGCATAGCAAAGAGTGTTAGTATGATCAAAATCGTTGATATTGAGAACATGATGAGCGTTGGTGATGAGTTGATAACACCAGTTTTTCGTGTTGGTATAATCGTTGGATCTTCTGTGGTTGGTGCATTAGTCGTTGGTTCTTCTGTCTCTTCTGTTGGTGGATCAGTTTCTGGCGCCTCAGTTTGTGGTGCTTCTGTTTCTGGTTCCTGTGTTTCTGGCGCTTCAGTCTCTGGTGCTACTGTCACTGGTGGAGCAATTGTAGGGGCTGGTGTTGGTTTGATATAATACGCATTGTACGTTGTTCCAACGGTATCTCTATAACCTTGTCCCCACATGACCAATCCTTCTGTTACTGTAGGTCCACTCAATACTGGTGCATCAAGTTCAGCAGTTTTGATAATTCTTCCTGTTGCTGCTTCAATGGCAAAAATAACACCAGAAGTAGAACCAGCGAATAACACACCAGCAGCGTTAACGGTAAGTGCACCTCTTGCTTGACCACCACTTGGGTCACAAAGTTGCCATACAATTTGTCCATTTATAATATTAATTGCAGTCCATGCTCCCTTGTTACATCCTTTTCCTGCAATTTGCATCCATCCACTTCCATCATTGGCTATGGCGACATATACACGAACACCATCTGTAGTGCTACCCCAACGCATACCAACAATTCCATTAGGATTAACTTTAGTTTGCCAAATAGTTGCTCCTGTATCTCTATCCATACAAATAACATCTCCTGATTTTTGAGCAGCAATAATGACATCTTTTGCTCCTATTTGTGATAACATTGGTCCTTGAGAAAAATCAGAATCAGGTCCGCATGTTCCCAAATTATTATCAGCACATACTTGCGTCCATGCATCTACTGCTCCGAATCGTCTAAACCAGGTCAAAGCACCAGTCGTCATATCTAACGCGAGTACACTGTTCATATAGTTATCGGCTGCTCCACATGCATATTTGTTCGCTCCTAGTAAACAAGTTTGTACATCAGCGGGTACTTTGTAATTATTTCCAGTCGCGACGTAGACTAAATTGCGTGCTACATCGAGGGATGCTGAACTTCCCCAAATCCCACCTCCTGCGTAACCTACAGGTACTGTATAAAATTGCCAATTAACTGCTCCAGTCATGGATACACTTAGCATGGAACCACGGAAGTTGCAACAATTGTATCCTGGATTTAATCGATTCCATGCTTCTTCTGTAGATGCAAGTCCAACATAAATGTTTCCATCGGCGTCGATTGTTGGTGCTTGGGTGATAATACACATTGGATGAGGGTCTAATTTTTTAACCCAAACTAGTGCTCCTGTAGCTGCGTTCATTACGACCAAATTACATGCACTTTGGTCACCTAGTACTAGATTGCCATCGTAGATTGCAATAGAAGTGCGTGATACAGAACCGTAACTTCCTGTATACCATGTAATGCTCTTTTTCCAAACTAATTGTCCAGTTGCTACATCGACAGCGTAAACGTTTCCTCCCCAGTCTGGAAAGAACACTATTGTTTTCCCTCCAATAACAGCTGTAGTACCAGTTGCTGAAACGCCCTTGTCTACGTACAAGTTCCACTTGAGGTCCAAACCGTTTGCGTTATCTGGAGTTACTGTATCATCCGAAGCGAAGCGTGTATTTTGAATATCATAACCACCAAATGGTATATCTGCGAGTGCTAGTGCCAGTAGACACAGCAAGCCTATGAGCCTAACGTGCATGCTCTGTTTGCAAAGAAAGTGCGCAAAAATAAACAGAATATCCTAAAATGTACATTCGACACTCAATTGCGAAAAGAGGAAAGATAACAGTATCATTGCAAGAAAAGGCAATCTTGCGTTGGTTATAAAATCTGTTCTTTGTCAATAACGCTAGAATTTGTTAAGAACTTTCGTTCTACCAACAATTCTCTCAAACAAGAGTTTGGTCAGACATCATCTAAAAGTTTGCATTTCCGATAACGCATGTCACAACACGTCACCAAGGTTGGCTACCGAATTCGGTGACAGTTACAATACCCATCTGTCATTGGCTGCTTATTTTTTGAGAAAAGTCTGACAACTCACGAGGAGAGAACCTTGAACAAGCTGTCCTCGCAATCAAAAAACTTTTATAGACATGTATAACAACGAGGATGTGTTTGATGGTACGACGAGCAAAAAATTTGATTTTCTGAATATTGATTTTTAAATATTATAGAGGATGACTTCATCTTTAACGAATATACAATTGATGATACTTTGGACAGTTTGTCAAGATTAGAAAAATACTACAACTCTGATTTTTCTTTGCAACGGTTAGTAGTTTAAAACGCAAATTGCTTAATATACCATTAGACTTGTACTAGTACGTGATGTATATGATACAGCTGTAGAGGCAGGATATAAGGAAAGTGTGAAGAGGTTGTTACCGTTGCTCACCAATTTTGTCAGTGACACTGAACCTGTCGTAAGACAAGTATTCGCGGATCAGTTACATTCTTTGGCTACCTTTTTCTTAGAAGTATGACACGCTCATTGAATATCTAACAATTAATAGGGTGGCGCTGAAGCTGGATACAACGAATTGATTAACACCTTCATTCCTTACACCTTCGAACTAATCATTGACAAAAACGCAGAAGTCGGACAATCTGCAACAGAGGCTCTAGTCAAAATAGCAAGTCTCATCAAGAAAGAACACATCGAGCCACAACTTTTGAGCGTTATTGTTAATTTGGCTCACGACGATCGTGTAGAAGAGTATCGTATCGCAGCAGCAAAATTAT
>JAESGV010001090.1_pt1 | contig 11572 bp, 13 predicted proteins | sample 9269781 | NCBI WGS metagenome assembly JAESGV01 (sample SAMN15741586, study PRJNA653496) | algae metagenome | isolation source: Tildeniella torsiva UHER 1998/13D and co-occurring heterotrophs from... | place: Slovakia: Slovak Paradise National Park, Hrabusice, Kosice Region | collected 2000-01-01 | reverse complement strand
AGGCAGAGTACTGTCCAATTAAGGAAAGAGGATGCACTCCATGGACAAGACCAGAAGGTTTTGACAAGTGGGATCCTAGCAACTATGTCAAGAACTGGAACACACCAATGTTAGTTGTACATGGTGGTCACGATTACCGTATTCCAGAAGCTGAAGGTTTGTCTGCTTTCACTGCTCTACAAAGAAGAGGTGTTCCATCAAGACTATTGTATTTCCCAATGGAATCGCATTGGGTACTCAAGCCAGATAATTCCATTATGTGGTACCACAATGTACTCGGATGGATTGACCAATGGATTGGTAAACATTAATTTATTTTAGTATTTAGAATGTGAAATTTTATTTACCAATCTAGCTCAGATCCGAGGTAGGTTAGGAATTTTCCACCAGTGCTTTCACGTGATGCTTGATCGAAAACTTTAAGTAGGCCATCTACAGATTCTTGAATGGTGATGTCTGCTTTTTCCAATCCGAACACTTTAACGCCATTGTTTCCCATGTCGGTAGCTACAAATCCTGGGTGCACGACGAAAGCTGTCAAGTTAGAGCCTTGATTTTCGAGATGGATACGTTTGGTTGCGTAATTCACTGCAGCTTTGGATGTGCCGTAAGCGACGCCAGTAAAGACAGATGGCATAACATCTTGTGTCTTGATAGAGCCAGCAGCTGTGGAGATCACGATAAACTTTGGATCAGTAGATTTCTTAAGGAGATTACGAGTTCCTTGGTAGAGTATCAAAGGTCCAATAGTATTGACTTCAAAGTGTTCTCGAATGTCATCAAGAGGTACCTCAGCTGGGTTAATGAAAGAATATGCAATACCAGCATTAGCGATAACAACATCTACCTTGCCAGTTGTGCGTTTGATTAGATGTGCGGCTTTAGTGACATCTTCCTCACTAGTTGACGCAAGCTTGACAATATGAAGGTTACTGTGAATATTTTGCAGATGTTTGAGTTCAACTGCTGCATCTGGGTCACGAGCACCAGCGAATACCACAACGTTAGTTCGTTTGAGTAGATCTGTGACTAAGCCGAATCCGATACCACGATTGGCACCTGAAATGAGATACACAGTGTTGTTTGTTGTCATGTTTGTTAGCATTGTTGGGTATAAAGTGCAACTTTGCTTAAAAGGAGCAGACAGGACGGGTCGGGACGCACTCCGCCCGACTCGACGCTACTAAATTTATCGCCTAGCAAATCCGCAGCAACTCTTTACTTCGCGTAATATTAACCAGTTCTTATATGCAAATTTTAAGAGGCCAAATGTAAATTACAAATTTGTTGTTATTAAACCTTGAACTAATAATCTGAATCATCATCCGACTCGTAATTGTAGAGCTTCATCTGTAGTATTGATTCTGAGTTATTCAATACATTCTCAAAAGATATTTCATGAAACTGCAGATGTGTACTTGTACGTCAAATGGTAGCGTTTCTAGTAGGTGACCATCATCATCCGTTTTTGTGACAGTTTGCTCTTCGTAATACTGCTTCTGCATGGTTTCTAGTGCGTCAATCTTCCTTTCGTAGTAGTAGTGAAGTTCTTGCTTTTTATCCAAGAATATTTTTGTTAGGGTCATCAATTGTTTTAGATATTTTATGATTGCGATCTACTGCATCGTCTACTTTTCCAATTTCTTAACTGAGTTATATTCTATACAAGTGCAACATCCTTCTCTTCATTCTGAAAGAGTCAAAGTATTTTGTGTAAACTCTACTCAACCGCAAAACTCAATTCGAAGATGCTTGCGAACATTGTATGAAACAAAAACAGCAACCACAGACCTCTAAAGGTCTATTGTTAATGCTAGGAGGTTACCTATATGAACCAAGCGACAGAAGCAAGAAAGCGATACCAAAAGATTCTAAGCGATGGAAAAACGATTTTACTCAGTTCCAAAAGGCATTCGTTGGCCCAAAGATGAAGTTGTATCACGAAGAGTTACCAAAAATCTCACCCACAGTTGATGAGAACATGTATCTAATCAAAAACTTTTTCGCACAGAGCGCATCTTCGTATGTGCTACTGTGGTCCGGTCACGGTATACCTGAAACAGGCGACTGGGACTTTGGTAACGAAAAAGCAATCACTTTGATGCAAGTTTTGAATCTATGGTATGAAGGCGTTGGATATGCAACGGACAAGTTGCTTTTAATTATCGTGAACAGTTGCCATTCTGGTGAATGGATAACGCAACTCAAGAAACTCACTAGTTCTTGCCCACAGGGCTCACGCGAGAGCAAACTCCGTATCGCTTTGCAAGCGGGATGTTTAGGTCACGAAGAGTCGTTCGTGGAAAGCGAAGGTGTTATTGACCAGTACGGCATAGGAAGTTTGTTAATCAGAAAGATGGTTCATGACAAACAAAATGAAAACAAGTTATTCGTTTGGACATACGCCAAGCAACACCCAACGTACTTTCTTACTCCAAAAGCTGAGTCGTATGTACGAACAAAAGTATGCGAAGTAACAGGGGAGAAGTATGTTTTGTTGGACCCACTGCATTGCCCATTTAGAGTATCAACCATAGAGAACAGTTGGTCAGTGATCAAGCAAGGAACACAGGCTGTGCTCAATATTAAAGGTAGAACACCAGTCATAAAAACTGGAAAGTTCACTAGTGACGCCTAAGATTTCATGTATAATACAATTTAATTTAACAACTCTGCGATAGTGATCTTAGTTCTTATCGGTCTATTGGTCATTGTCCATAGTGGTTTGGAAATCCCAGTTGGCCCATTTGGTGTTGGTGATAATGTTGTCTTTTTTGCTGGTTCCGGTGGTACAACTGCAATAGCCTCTGAGATGGTTACTGAAGAATGATATGTATCGCTTGTATCTTTCGATATCTTCATGACGCTAAAGTAACCAGTACCTTGCGAACGAACAGAGACAAGAGAAGTCTTGTTCGAGCGACTAGTAGGAGAGAAATTCTCGTAAGTCCATGTACTGGTAGGCGAGCTGGTTGGAGATGTATTCATGGTTTCGAAAAACTTTGTGACCGGCAGTAACGTTTGATGGCTGAATAACCAAAGCCCACGCATTTACTGTAACGAGAAGGATCAGCTATAAATGTGCATGTGTTCTGTTTCGCGTACCTCCTTTTGCTGTTGCTTTCTTCGCATGGTCTACCTTATCACATGTCAATCGGGCTTTTGTACAAAATACCAAGCAAAGCAATAACTGTGTATGTTTATGTCCATCCTATTCTTGAGTTTTGGCGAAACATTTGCTAAAAACGTGCTTATCATTGCTTCACGAATCTGGATCTTAGAGTTTTGTGGATGAACAGGTTGTTTGCATTCTTCTTTTGCATTATCAGTGAATTGAACAAATTCATTTGAGCATGCTTCATATTTCATTCTACATTGAAAATCATCAGAAAATATTGAAAGCATACTGATTGTCACATCTGTCGCTGGTCATCTTTACCAAGCATTTTGTGGTTTGTGCTTGCAAGTTTCGAATCGAATATTCTTTCTCAGATAGGAACTAGTTCTTTACGCAAATTATTTTGTTGACGTAGTTGGAAAGTCGAGCTTTGTAATTTTGCAGTTGACTATGTAACGGCTAACTAAATCAGACGCAAGTCCTAGTGACCGCAAGAGCAGGGACAAGGAACGAGGACTATGTTCGGTATAAAATGCGCATAGCATTTCCTGCAAAAATTCATAACAAACACATCGAATGGTGCACCTCCAACACATCGCTTCGACCTTCGCCTCAATTGCTGGTAAGACTAAGATCGTACCTGACTTGGTTACACGAGTTGCGAGGTCTGCACAACCTTTGAACTATCGTACAATCTTGGATTCTATTGGAGATGACATACAATGCGTAATGATAGGTGAAGCATCTCACGGCACTCACGATTTCTACCATCACCGTGCGGAGATAACAAAAATGTTGATGCAGGAGAAGGGATTCAATTTGGTGGGTATCGAAGCGGATTTCCCTGACACCCATCGCGTTAATCAATACGTCCTCGACAATCGATCGAAAGATACTACTGCAAAACAAGCTCTAAGCGACTACACCAGATTCCCAACATTCATGTGGAGAAATACAGTCTTTCAAGGATTTGTCGATTGGCTTCGTAAACATAATGATGCACTAGGAGTAACAGAAGATAAAACACAAATCTTTGGAATGGACGTGTACTCGCTAGAAGATTCTCGTGATGCTGTACTCGCATTCTTGGACAAGTACGATCCCGAACTTCCAGGAGTTGGTAAAGTCGTTCGAGAAGCATACGCAAATGTTCGCAAGTATGGAAACACAAAAGCTGCAACTCGTGCATTGAAAGAGTTGAAAACACATCAAGAGAAATACCCACACTTTGACGAGTTGTTCACCGCAGTACAGAATGCAAGATGTGTCAAAGGATGCTCTGATTACTATGCCACCAACTGTTCGTGGAACACTAGAGATAATCACATGTTTGAAACAGTAAAGCAAATGATGATGAGAAAGCAGCTCATACATGGCCGTATTCCAAAGGTCGTTGTATGGGCACACAATTCTCATTTAGGAAATTCATTGTACACTGGTATGAATGATGATGGTGAGATCAATGTTGGTAGACTACTCAAGGAACACTATGGACCTGAACGTGCTATGTGTATTGGATTCACTACTAACACTGGCTCTGTTACTGCTTCTGACGAGTGGGATGCTCCAGGAGAGTTCAAACTAGTAAATCAAGGACACTCCAACTCTGTAGAAGAGTTATTCCACAAAGCAGCGACACAAGATCCATCACGTTTCGAAGATGACAACTTGTTGATGGTGTTTAGAAGCACTGGAGATCAGTCAACCCAAGCAGAACAAGATCTAGTTGACGAGTTAGGTTCAAAGAAATTAGAGCAACGTTTTATAGGTGTGATTTATGTTAATCATTCACCATACGCCGAAAAACGCAGCCACTACCAAGACGTTAGAGTATCTAAGCAATTCGACATGGTAATTCATGTGGATAAGTCAAGTGCACTTGTACCCCTAGATATTTCTCAAGAGTGGGCGTCAAGCAAGAGACTACTCAAAGGTGTATAAATTATTTATGAAATTGAACATTCTCGTTGCTTTTTATTGATTGACTTTCCTTGTGCTGCTCTCTTGATGATATCAGCAGGAATACTCGACTGTACATAATAATGTGTCAACATTTCGAACGATTCGTTAATGTTGATGCACTTCTTTGCGCTAGTGGCGTATATATACCCATCTATGTTGTGTCTTGTGACGTACTCTTTCAAATCTTTTTCAGTAACAAGTAAATTCTCCGTTTGATCGCCTTTTGTCGCTACAATGATCATAGGAATGTGTCTATCAGTGTCTTTTGTATCTCGTATACATTTTGGAATATGTTCTAGAGTTTCTAGTGATGTTTTATCATTTGTTGCACAACAAAGCATAAACGCGCTGCCTTTGCGAAATGCAAGTATTTCCATGACTGAAATCCCACCTATTATACTCGCATCAGTTATCTCAGCTTTGTACTTGAGACCATTGCATGTTATCTCTTTTACGCGTCTCTCGTCACTACAAAGTAAGATTGCGAAATGCAACATACAGTACAATTTCGTTATCATTAAAAAATCGATTGAGACAGTAGCGTAATACCATAGCTTCTTTTCCACAGTGTTCTTTTCCAATTAATACTAAATCAAACTCTTTTGTTAGATTGAATGTATGTCGAGCATAACGGGTTAGCTCGTAGCAAGCTTTTCTGTAGTTCTGTACTTGTACTGTTCGGTAGAGAGGGTAGTTCTTGGTAAATATTCGCTTCCAAATAGTATCTGATGTTGCAACTCTGCGAAACTGCGTACATATCTGCTCCATCACTCGAATCATTAGTATGTCGGGCAAAAATGATAGTATATAATCTACAACATCATCAGGGAGCACAATATCCTCTGCGTTTGTTTCTTTTCGCTTGATCATTGCTGTTTGCGATTCTTTACCGAATCACAATTACAGAAAGAGGCAACTACTCCAAGTATGATGAAGACGGCCAGGTGGTTGTGGGGATTGTAAGAATGCCGTTACAGTTTGGTGAAACTGCTATGACATGACGCAATTTGAGGTTAGCCCACTTTGGCGCACATAGACCGTCAGAAAATCTTGCAAAACAAAACACATGCTCGTCACCACAAGCACTAGCGAGTCCATAATTGACCCTATTGAGCAAGACGTACGTAAACCTTTTCAATCTTTCTAATTCACCAACAGTTCGCCGTTAGAGGACTAGAGAAACAAGATGCTACTTGGAATCTATGGTACATCACAGTTCTTCCAGCGATGGCAGTAGCATACAAAATCTTTGCCAACTAATGCACCTTGTCTAATAATGTAAATCATAAACATACTTTTCATTCACATGCAAGTGTTTTACTACGTGCCTAAGTATTGTTTGCAAAACAAATCATTTACTTTTTGCTTTTCTTCTTTGGTGTAGGTTGTTGTTGCTGTTGGGCTCCCTTCTTCTTTTGTGGAGCTTTTTGTGGTTCTGGTGTTGGTTCCAACTTCTTTTCTTGTGCTCTCTTTTGACGCGATTCAAGATTTGGAATCAAACGTGCGACTTCTATTAGGAATGCCTTCTCTATAAATTATTAATAAAAATATCAAACACGTACTCGATGTCCACTGTGGGTGTACTGGATTTTTGCATCCAATATCGGTATCTTTTTCAAATAATAGAACTTTTACTCTTCCCGGGTTAAATTGATCGCTAGGATGTTTCTTATGTCTCTATTATGCGTGTTAAAATATTTGTATCGCTATCTGTACTTGTAGTGAACATTCGACTTTCAAATGTCTGCAAATATCGTATATTTCGATCGCTGTTGGTTCTGGAACTGCTTTATCTTTTGGAATGCGACGACCCTTATCGAAGCCTTTTGTCGAGTCAATGTATAGTGGATAAATTGTTTGCCAGCCCTTTGTTTTATCTTCTACTAACGCTGTCGCCATGTTGTATGTTTGGGAGTTGTGGTCAACTTGAAATTCAAACACTTTGCAACGTCATCAGACACAACACAGACATGTATGTGCTTGGCATTTGACATGTTGGTCTTTGTGCCTAATAGAGTGCGCATAGTTGACTAATCAGTTACTGTAGACGATGTTTGATTGCTGGACTTTACACGAAAAACGATGAGCGAGGACCAAAGTGTATTTGGTTCCGAGAAGAAAGCATCTGTATTTATTAAGAAACGAGATACTTCACGACCACCTAGCGCTGGTAGCAATCCATCAAAATACTTCTCTTCACATAACTACGAAGTTGTCACAAAGAAACGAAACATTAATCACACCAATCTAAAACCATCTGTTTACCCATCAAACAACTCAAGCGTGGATAGTTATACCCAGAAGAAAATACTTTCGAATATGTCATCTGCACCTACTGTAATACCAGAACTCCATCCCAATGATGGACTACAACAAACGCTACTTGCTCGTTTGAAAACGTTAGAAGGCCAAGTAGCAAACTATCGACACCAATTATTGATGAAAGACGCACAAGTCAAAGAACTCACCAACAAGATGAATAAAGATTCCCAACATCATGGACAAGTTGTTTCCGCGTTGAAACAAACGCTGCACTTGTTAGATGAGAAGCGAATTCCACACAACTTTTCATCATTTTATGGATTTGTTGATGATCGGTATGATGCTCATGAAACGGTAGCAGGACCAGTTATTGAACAACCAAAAGTTGGTGCAGAGCCAGAACCTGAAGCTGGTGAGGAGAATTATCCACGATTGAACATGGCTGTTGTTATCGATCGCATAAACGCGCTAAATAACATGGTTGTGCAAGAGCAACCAAAATCGTATACTGCCTACTCGGGAGGAGCACAAATCAAGTCGGCAAAACCTGCATCGTGTAAGATTGTTTTCTTCAAGAATGGAATAACTGTCGATGGCGGTCCATTCCGTCCGTATCAGTGGGACATTACCAAAGCACTGCTAAACGACATTGCCGATGGTTATTTCCCATACGAGTTCAAAGAAAAACATCCAGATGGTATTAAACTAGAAGCCGTCGACAAGAGCACACAAATGTACACTAAAGTGACGGAAGTTGATAAAAAGATGGAGCAGTATAGTAAAGCAAAGGGAAATGTTCGCGATTTGAACTATTTGAACATGTTGACAGAAAGTGAACATGAACCTAAAATGGATCGGGAAACCTTCTTGAACCAGTTACCAAAGAGTGTTGTGAAGAATGGAAAAGTGATTCCAATTCGTTCTGAAATTAGTAACATGATTGGCTCTCCTGTAGATTTATCAGATGTTCACATCGAAACAGAGTGTCATAGAGAAATTGCAAAGAACGAAAGCGATGAGACATTGAGAAAGAGATCTGCATTCTTAAAGATCAAATGTCCAAGTACCAATCAAAACTTTACTGTAACAATGTACCAAACTGAAACCATCGGTGATCTACGGCGATTGCTCGCCATGTACTTAAAGATTGACTTTGAATTGAGAACTACTCATCCAGCTCGAGTATACTCGGATGAATCAGAGACGTTGCAAGCGGCAAAGCTTCTACCAAAGGCTGCCATGTATGTAGTAGAAAGTAAACACGTTCATGTAGACTAAAACATGGGTTCGTACTCTTGTAAACAAAAGATGCAACGACAGCTTCTATTCAAACGAGTTCTCGTCACAGGTGCTAAAAATGAAATTAAACGGATACAAACTAGATCTGAGTCCATGTTTGCACGCAGAAATGCAGAACGACGAGAGCAGAATCAACAAAATCAAAAAACACAACACTCACAATTTGCAAACTTACTCTTTTTCGGCATACCAGCAGTTACCACATTCTGTTTAGGAGTTTGGCAGGTACTTTAAAGCTCCAAATATTAATATCAGACTCGTAGATACTTTTGGAAGAAAGAACAAATCGAATCGCGACAGAAAACACTAGACGCAGAACCCCTTACATTCTCTAGAGCATTAACAACTTCACACGAAACGATCGAACAGAATTATTACCATTGTGTACAGTTAAACGGTCGATTCGACTACAAAAAAGAAGTATATGTAGGTCTTCGAAAGAGTCCGAATGCTAGACGTACCAATTTACACGGATCTTTAGCAGAGAGTGGATATTTTGTTCTTACACCATTTATAACAGATGTTGGTGAAACTGTACTTGTTAATAGAGGATGGATTCCACGGTCATTGTATCAAGCGCATAAACCAGCACCGAGAAGCACAGAGACTTCGATTATTGGAGTTATTCGGCCACCAGAGGAAAATAGAGATCCATTATCAGACAGTGCTCGAGCACAAGACAATTGGTTTGTAGCGATGGATGCAAACGAAATTGGAAAATTTATGAAAGAAGATATTTCGTTAATAGTTGATCAAATAGCTTCGAATCCACTTTCGAACTCAATGCAACAACCGACTTTGGAAGAACCTCTCATGGTTGAAAAACACGATCATTTGTTATTCTATGTACTCCCATCAACTCATGTAGGATATATGGTAACATGGTACGGCCTTTGTGCGTGGATAGTCGGTACTGGTTTGTACATGAGAAAACGAAGACGATAAAGTTTGTGTTGAATCTCTGTTCCTTATTTGCGTAATAGTCCTTCTGATTTGCGAAATTTGTACCAACAACTCGTCACTACTTTGCCTCGTAAATTTGCACGTAGCACATCGCTGTTCAAAAAACACTTGTTTGAGTTCTATTTTTGGCGAACAACCAAGACAAACTGTTCATAGACAACTCGCAACAAACACAAACAAGACACACGAACGCCAATGGCAAAGTTCCAACCAACTAACGTGTCAAATAACCCACGCTTTGGAAGACCACTAATTCCATACTTTATGGACCACAACGAAGATGCAGACGGTCCTGCCATAAACGAAGATCTTTATTTACCAAAAGAACACGAAACATCACAACGAGAACTTGTTGTACCAAAGTAGGTTTTTATTTTTATTTGATACGAACTACTTTTTAGAGGACAAGATTCTATACGCGTACGCGAATTCAAAGACGGTTATTTTGAATACAAAGATATCAGTCTAGAGGATATCAGCAATTTTGACAATGTAATTAAATATAGCGACGGAAACACTCAGTACGCGCCAACGGGAACGCCACCAGTACCAATGAAAAAATCACCAGCAAAACCAAACAATTTACACTTGATGAAACCTTTGGATCAAAACACGTCCTCCACAAAATCATCATCACCAGGAAAAAGAGGAAAAGGTCGCCGAGGAGGCTCAACCATGTCCTACAAGGAGCACTTTGACAATTATGACAAAATGGTTACGAAAAACGTGAATAACCAACCTATGCCGCAATACAAAGATGTCGTCGATGGAAACGAAAGCGATGAAGAATACCAACCGAAAGATAGTGATATTGTCAAAAACTTGTTCGACACGACAAGTATGCCAATACCATATCACGAACCTCCAAGTGTTTTGATTGCTCCGCATTTTTTCACAAAAGGGAATCAACCACAACGACCTCCTGATACAGCAAAAGCGTCATCCGTACAAGATTTTATTTTATCGGTGCAGAAGAGCAAGGAACCAACGGCGTTGAAACATTCTGGTTCGACTTCAGATGTTCATTCGTTGCAACGCCAACAACAACCGTATCACCATGTGCATCAGTTGTATCACACTGAACCAAGTCAGATTTATAACAATTTCCATCATCCATCGGAGCCATATCACATGGATGATAATTACACGCCAAGATCGTTCTCGCCACCTGCGCATTTATTATCACCTCCAAGAATGCATCAACAACACCCTGTTGTGATGCAGCCACTTCCTCATCACTACCACCCACAGCAACAACCTCACCCTCATCATCACCACCAAAAGAGTTTTAGTATTGGTGGAGGTGAAACTGTTCCTCAACAACAGCAATACACGACAGAAACTGAAAACTTGCGCGTTGTCAATCATACGGGTGTTGCAATAACTGCACCAAGTAACCCCATGACAGAGGAACAATTATTGGCTAGTCTAATGCCAAATTCTACTCCTGACGCTCATCTCGAAAAGAAGGAAGAGAAGAAGAACGAAAGGTATGCAGGAGGTATGTGGACAAGTTCACCACCTCCAAGTAGCTTACCTGTACCAAAGTTCAAAAACGTACAAAAGAAGTGAAATAGTATTATTCGAGATGGTTGTTAGGAAGATTGAATCAGGAGGTCAAAATGTGTTTTACATTATGGATATGTCAGTAGTGCGTTTAACATTACTGATAAAATCTTGCAGGAAAGCTTATTCAATAACCAGAAGAATAAATGGGTGCCATTTACAAGCATATTTGTCTTTGGTTATTGAAATATCGTATACGGCACCCTTCTTGTACATGTGCGGAATATGTTGTCAGAAAAGGTGAGGATTGGACGATTGACTAAGAAAGTTATCGTGACTACAGCTGAATTATTTTTGACTTTACAGTATAGTACGATAAAAAACGAACGCACATCGTGTGACATATCACTATGGCACCAGATGAGGGTGGTATAAGGGAGCAACTCAAACGAGTCACAACAG
>JAESGV010001089.1_pt1 | contig 11575 bp, 7 predicted proteins | sample 9269781 | NCBI WGS metagenome assembly JAESGV01 (sample SAMN15741586, study PRJNA653496) | algae metagenome | isolation source: Tildeniella torsiva UHER 1998/13D and co-occurring heterotrophs from... | place: Slovakia: Slovak Paradise National Park, Hrabusice, Kosice Region | collected 2000-01-01 | reverse complement strand
TGGAATATTTGCAATTCTTTCGTGTTTGAGTTTTTCATCAAATACCAAAAACTCGTACACTTCATCAGAAATGATAAGTAGATCATGATCTTTGGCAACGCGTGCTACCATTTCTAATTCTGTGCGTGAAAATATCTTTCCAGTTGGATTGTGTGGTGTATTGAGAATCAAAGCTCGAGTCTTCTTTGTGATGGATGCGCGTAGTTCTTTTTCGTCTAGTGTCCACTCTTGAGCAGTTGAATCATGAGCGTTCTTTGGTGGTCGAAGAGGGACATATAATGGAGTCGCACCAACAGACTCCACCATCTTGTCGTAACAGTCAAAGAAGGGTTCTATGCATACTACTTCGTCACCAGGGTTGATGAAAGCATTTAAACAGACGGTGAGTCCATCTGAAGCTCCATTTACAACCATAACTTCTGTGAGTGGTTCTATTTCTCTGTCAAAACCATTGTATTTGTCGCCGCTATACATTTTGGCTATCGAGTTCACAAGTTGTAAATCACCATGGGCACGTGCATATTGATGTACTGGCTTCGATGCCGTGTTTGCAAGTGCTTGCAAAGTGAATTGTTCTGGATCCCAGTCAGGGAATCCTTGTCCAAGATTAACAACTTTGTATTTGGCTGCTAGTTGCTGAAACTCACTCCAAATGCTCTCACCAAAGGTTTGTATCCTCTTTGCAGAGTAGTCTTTTGTCACAAAGCGCACTTGCTGCGCAGATTTCTGTGCCACACGTCTGAACATTGTTTGTGTTGATGATGGTTGACCGTATTTTCTATTTTATTTTTTTGTTTGTTGGTGTAACGGTTAGTTCCAATTAGCTGCAATTTGTTCATAATACAGACCAAAGTTATAAAACAATAATTTACTTTTCATTCATCACTTCTATTCCTGTCCAAGTCTCATCCGGTGGATTCTGCAAATACTTTTTACATCTTTCTATCATCTGCAGACAAGACTTATCATTTGGATGATTGATTAAATATTCTTGGAATTTGACTTGAGCTACCCCAAAATCTTTCCTAAAGTATGCCGACATGACGTCTGTGTATCGCTGAGCCCACGCTGAAGCTTCCTCTGTTACATTTTCTCCTACTAGCTCATACACTTTTACACCTTTCTTCTTTCCTTTTACAGCAACTTTATCTACCAATCGCGTTGTCATCACACTATCAACTTGCACCTTGCAATCATGCGAAATTAAAATCCGCGTGCCATACATCTTATTCAATCCTTCTAGACGACTTCCCAAGTTCACACTATCGCCCATAATAGTATAGGAAAGTCTGAACGAAGAACCAGTGTTTCCTACAAGTACATTTCCAACATGAACACCAATGCGAGTATTAAATGGAGGTAATCCATCATTGGAGAATCTCTCGTTCAAATCTCCAATAACGCGTTGCATTTCTATCGCTGCTCTACATGCTTGCGTTTCATACTTTTCGAGATCATGAGGAGCGTTCCAAAACGCCATAATAGAGTCACCAATGTACTTGTCTAACGTTCCCTGATGTGAGCGGATAACATTCGACGCTTCTTCAAAGTACACATTCAACATACTGATAAGTTGTCTAGGATGTAAATTTTCACTAATAGATGTGAAACTCTCAATGTCACTGAACAAAATGGCAACTTTCTTTTCCGATACAAATGGTTTGAATAGATCACCACCATTTTGTTCTTCAGTCAAAAAGTCCATTACGATTTCTTTAGGAACAAATTTCATGAATCCTTGAACTGCTTTTTCAAGGTTGCTAAAGTGACTATCTAATACTCGTACTTCATGGAATAGTTTCAAATTTCCGAGTTTGTTTGGTGAGGTAGGAATCAGTTCCTGCATATTGCGTAGTTTTTCCATTTCATTTCCAAGTCGAATTAATGGTCGAGTAATAGCGTATGCGAGTATCAAACCAAACGCAATGGAAACGACTATGACGATACAATCAGTAATTAAAATAGTGTTTCTGAATTGGTCGGTAAGTCCAGTAAAATCACTCTGAGCAATGATAACGAGAATAGTCCAATCGAGACTATAATTGTCCGAGAAGGCTAATGGTTCCAAATAGTACGATACACCGTTGATAATATACGATTTCGATTTCACTTGTCCTTGCTTCCATTTTGACCCATATTCATTTTCCAATACACTTCCCAACGTTGCAATGTTTGGTATACTACTTTGCCTCATCTTTAATCGATTCATCGTACTATAATCTGACGATATATTAAAATAACTATCATGAACATTGGAACCAGATACCATGAGTACACCATCGTTTTCGATAACGTACACGGCACTATTTTCAGATATAGATACCGACTTTAGAAAATCGTTCATTTTTGAAATGATAATATCGCAACCAGATACTCCTAAAACTTCTTTTCTTGGGGAAGATTCGTTATACCATGGTGACATTGCAGATAGGTAAATTGATTTTGGGTCATTATACACGTTGAACGGGATAAAATAAGGACCCAACCACTTTGGCACGTACGTGGCTCGTGATGCTGTGTACCATTCCTGAGTGAATAAATCAAAAGCGCTCACTGATGCCGGGTCTATCGGTGCTGTTACTCCAGTATCGTTACTAATAACATCTACTGCGAAAAACGAGCCGTTGACTGAAGCAGTGTAAGAGTACTTTGTCGTTGTTCCAATTGTGTAACCTGCGAAAGAGCCATCTTCAGACCCATAGTACACGTAGCTAACTTCTGGGTTACGACTCATCAATGGGAACATTATAGTTTTTCCTGTTTCCAAATCATCCATCTTGTACACATTTCTTGCATTGATAAATCGTAGTTCTTCTGAAATTCGAAATGGAATGGATACGTAGCTTGTAACGTACTCTAATGTTTGTCTGCCAATTAGTCGCGAAGTTTGTTGTACATCTTTTTGGACAAATTCGTTCAAACTCACTAGCGTGATACTAAGAATGATACCGGCAGGTACTAATGTGAGCATAAGCAAACTAAGAACGAGAATGACTTTGATACTGAATATCTTGCTTAACAGTTCCAATAATCTTTTCAATGCACCTGGTGGCTTCTTTACCAACTGTTCGCTTTCGTTTTCGACATCGTCACCGTAATTAATAATCTAGATTGTTAAATGCAGATGAAATTGTTACCTTGCTGTCAAGAAACCCAGTTTCAGAATTACCAGATGGGCTGATGGGAGATGCAGGGTACACTTTCCTGTTACTACCCACACGTGACAACATAGGCAATGTTTAGGATTTTTTACAGTTGTTGAACTGGGTCGCGTAGTTATCTCTGTCTCAGTTACTGTAGTCACTGTAGTTTAGTTTTCATATTTGGACAAAAAACAGCCTTTGGTTTTTCTTGTTGACGAATACAGAAGAGATATTCCACAGTGCTATGTAGGACCTGCCGCTTAAAGATGTGGCATAACACTTGAATTTTGCACTAATGACTTGCAGTACATTTACACAGCTCGTTACTGCATTAAAAACTGTATTCACATGTGCAGGACCAGTGACGCATACTCGCTGCTATCATGTCAAATTCTCCGGGCTAAACAACACAATATTCAGCGTCACCGTAGTCCGTGAATATACTATGTATTTCAGTTCTTTCAACTACAAAGTAATATACACCTGGATTTCTACGTTTGTATCGACAGTTTTTTCAAGTTAGGCCCTCGTCATCAAGATAGAAAAATTATCTTGTCCCTGGCAGCATAACATGCAATTCTGTCCCGATAGATATGATTCTCATGTGGCATAGCGTCCTGCACTACCGTTTCAAGTGATTCTGGTGTGTATGTATTGTGTTTGAGTTTGCCCAGTACTGGGCAAACTCCACCGAACTCCTGACTTAGTGACAGCGAGTATGATGTACAGGTCACGTTGTTTTGTTTGGTTTACAAATTTTCGCAAAGCATGGTTATCAAACACGTTGGGTTATGCCTGTTGGTTATTGTTGTTTGCTTGCAGTCGTTCGTTTATAATACACATACAGATACACTGTATAAATGCGTCTCAGAATCTGTATTTAAAGCGCGCATTCGTGATGGCAAATTCATAGGCAATCCAGACGAAGAAAAAGATGGGTTTTTACATTTTTCTGAAGCACAAGACGCGGTGCATGATTGCGAAGCATATCATGGTGATGTACAAGATCTTTGGCTTCTCCGTATCTCTATCTCCAAGTTAACAGACCCTTCCAAATTGAAATGGGAACAGTACGACCACACTGGGCCATACTATCCACATCTTTATGATTTCTTGAACATACCCGCAATTGACAAAATATATCCTATTCCAATTAATCAAACTACCCACAAACATATTTATCCACCACTACCAAGCGCACTGTAACTACCACGATAAAAAGAAGATCACAGTTATACCATATTATTAAATTATTAAATATGTTTATTTTTGCAATTGTTTCCTCTCGTCTTTGACTTGCTTGATTGCAAGTTGTATTCTCGTTCTTAGAATATCTTCAAGTGGATATCCTTTGTATGAATATGCAGTATCAAGGTATTTTTGTACTTGCTCCATGGATTTGTCAGTGTGATTGCCCTTGTTCTCAAAGTACAACACTTCAGCAGACTCATAGTTACCAAACGCCATCCATTGCTTCTCAATTTGAATCTTTGGTCCTAATGCGAGTGCTTTAGCATAGTGTTCCTTAACCTTTGATGCGTCACGCTTCTCAGCTCCCAATTGCCACAATAAGCAACCTTCAATCACGTGACATGCTGCAATTGTATCTGCTTGGAACTCTTTGTTATTCTCATAGTCTCCAACTTCCTTACGGAAGCTCTCCAAAAGTGGTTCTACTTGTTCTGGGTTCAAGTTTGCTAAATCACGGCGCAAGTACAACATCTCGTAGTGAGCAACACGTAAAACGATGGACAACTCTTGACGACCTGCTTCCTTCTTCTTGAGTAGTTTTTCAATAATCTTATTCTTTTCAGCAGTGTATTTATCCATACGTGATCCTTTGACAATATACTTATCCAATGTTTTGATCAACTCATCTGCTTTGTCTTGCTGTCCTAATTGTTGATACGTGATAGATAATTCGAGAGCAGCTACACCACGAGTATCAAACTCTTCCTTGGCATATACAATTTTTTCCAAAATTTCTTTCGAACGTTCAAACTCTGCCAATAATTGGTAGTTTTGTGCAAGTTCGAACAAGTAGGTGTTTGGTGCACATCCATCGAATGCTTCCTTGGCAGAATCAATAGCAGTTTCCAAACATGCGTTAGAGGTGTTGATTTCTCCACGTTTCTTGTAGTAATGAGATGCCATGAATAAGAACAAACTTCCACGTGGGAAACGATCTAAAACTTTCTCCAAGATGGGTGCGAATTCATCGAGTGCTTTGTTCTTGTCAGCGAATGCTCTTGGAATGAACAAGTAGTTGACACTCAAAATGAGTAAACAACCTGGTCCGTAGAGTCCAGAGTTCATGGATACTTCGCGTAACATTTCGAGTCCAACATCTCTATTGGCTGTGAATCCCAATACTGATAGTACAGCAGTGATGGTACTTGGTAAAATGGACACCAAAAAGTAGAACATTCCGACTCCCGTCTTGATTCCGTAAACGATATCTGGGTTAATCCAACTATCGTTATTTCTGTCGACATTTCCAGTCTTTTTGACGATATCGTAGAGTCTTTCGTATGTCTTCCATGACTTCCTCAAATTGTAGGCACCGGCCAAGTAGTTGGAGCAGTGGAAATCTGTCATACCCTTGTTGAGTATCAAGTCAGCACGAATGAGCTCCATATCGAGTTTAACATTGTTGAATTGTTGCTTTGGTGTCATCTCTCTGAAAGGTACTGGTTTGGTTTCGACTTTAGGGTCTTCATAACCTTCGATAGGATTCTTCTCTGCATTGTCATTGAGTTCGAGCAGTGTTTTTACTGCTTGGGCAATTTTTTCGTCACTTTTTAGTTGGCCTTCGACGACTTCTATCGCTTTAGTGACGTCTGCGAGAGCTTCTTTGCGCACTTGTCCCTCCGTTGTTACGTTTCCCTTACTGATGTTGATAAATGCGTGTTGGTGAGCAGCTTGATAGAACGTGTCTTTATGTGGTCCAATTAATTTACGAGCAGTGGCGATTTCGTGGTTCCAAATACTTGCATGTTAGAAATGTTAATTTTTGAGCATACCAGAAAGCCACTTGTTCTGCGTATTTATACATGTTGTAGTGTTATTTGTTGGAAAATTGTTGGTGTACTGTTTTAAATTGACAGACGTTGCATTCTTACTAGCTATCTTTTGCTTCTTTTGGATAGTTGGTGCGCCTAGAACTTCATCAACTAGAATGCTTTACTGCACAGCTAGTGCGACTTTCGCCATTCATATTCTAACGTCTCACTGTAGTGCGAACTGCAACCTCTTGCAAATCTAATTTTTATTCCTATTTTGTGGAACAAATGTTCAAATTCGAATTAATATGTTGTGTTGTCACAAGAAGAGAAAGCATTAAAGAATACTGCTTTATGCTTCTAACATGGTATCAGCCTCTGTTTCATTACTTATTGGTGTTGTTTCTTCTCCTTGTATCTTTCTATACTTGTACGATCGTGCAAAGAATAAAAATACAATAAATGTCAAGAACATTAACACTGCGAAGAATCCAAACTCATAGGCACCCTTGAGAGCAACGCTTGATGGAATAATAGGTATGAGTGCAACAACGAACACTACAATATTGCCCATAGAAACAGTCAACAAGTAGAAACTCTGCATTACACCTTTGTAGTATTTTGGTGCTTGAGAGTAGGCAAACTCTAGACCAGTAACGGAAACGAGAATCTCTCCTATGACCAATAGTACATATTGTGGAATTTGCCACGCTACATGCACTTGTCCTGGATTATAAACGATACAAATCTCAACGATTGCCGAAGCGATGAATGATGCACATGTAAACAGTAATCCAACAGAGATCTTTCTCATTGGAGTTGGATTCATGAACAACCCCACAACTTTGTAAATTACTCTATCAAAGAGCATAACAAGGAACAGCACTAGCAATGGATTCAATGTCGTGATTTGATCAGCGTTAAAGTTGTACGAACCCACTTGTCTATCCATTCTTGCTGCTTGGAACACCCAACGAGTACTGTGTTGATCAAACAATGACCAAAAGATCATGATTGGAATCAACACTTTGCATACGCGAAGTACACACTTGACATCATACACGATTTCTTGTGAATAGTCAGCTTGAGCGCGATCAATCCAATGTTGAACTGGTCTATTGTGTCTTCCGTTAAATCTGTTACGTATGGCAGCCATCATGACTCTGAAAAGTTGTAAAAATACATTGTTTCTAATGCCAGTTGGTTTCACGTGAGTGTAGCCTCTGTATCCAACAGCGAAAAGCACAGTTGCAAAACATATCAAACCTGCAGGTACAGCAAAGGCAACAGCATATCCGGCGTATGTTCTCAACATTGGAGTTAAGAAACTTGACAACGTAGAGCCAGCGTTAATTGTAAAGTAAAAGATACTGAAGAAACTTGCAATAACTTCTACTTGGTCTGCTTGGAATTGGTCGGCACCCATGGACGACACACAAGGTTTTATACCACCTGTTCCTATACCAACCAAGAACAATCCAATTGCTGCTCCCCACCAGTGTGGAGGGTCGCCAGTCACTCCTGGTATGGCAGTGATGCTGACAGTAATTTGTCCTAACGAGTAAATGATGGATAACGAAACAATGGTCCAGTAGCTATTGTGTCAATAATGTAAGCCATGGACATACTTTCCAAGTACAGAGTCAGCCAACCATCCACCAAACAGTGGTGTGAAATATGCGAAAAAGATAAAAGCATGTACACAGGCAGTTGCATTGTCCTCTGAGAATAATAAATATTTGTTAAGGTACAGGGAGAGAATGGCTTTGAAGCCATAAAACGAGTAACGTTCACAGAATTCGTTTCCAATTATAAACCAAACAGCGTACGGGTACTGCGTGAAAATGAACAGTTTTCTGAAAGCATCTCTCCATGTTTTCGGGGTTGTTGTTGTTGGTATGGTATCTATTTCGTGCGTTGCTGTGGGCTTAATCAATACTGGGTTTGAGTCACCGTCATAACTGCTAGTCTCAGTTGCGATGTCATCGTGCAACCCTTCGGAACGTTGCATTTCGTTTGTAACCAACTAGAACCCAACCAGATAGAATGCAAACCAAACATCATCCACATAGTATTGTATTGAAGCCATGTACAGACCAACAGTCGCTAATCTAAAGTCAATCATTACCAAAAGACAAAAAACAACCACTATTCTTTTAATTGAGACAAAAGGAGAATGTAGTGTATTTGTTTGAGTGGCAGAAAGAACCCATCATCAACCTAAGAGGTTACTTATCTCCTCAAATTGTTTACCCAAAAGCATGCGAAAAATTGAGTTGTGGGTTGAATCAAGGCTTGATCTCTGCCTCATCTAAACTCCTTATATCCATCTCTGAGTTTGAAAAAGTATATTGCAATACAGATTACGCTTCCTGCAAGCAGAATCCCAATACCAGCTGCTAAGAGTGGTATTATGTAGTTTATAGGCTGTGTTACATAGTAAATAGAGTGGTATTGATGATCAGAGAACCAGAACCCGTAATAATCAGTCCATACGTCCCAGGGAATAAGTGGCTCGCTCGAATTAGTTGATTCCACCAGTTCAAAGTGTTGCTGTGGACGTAAAGGGCTCAGCACGATTATTTTGCCGAGTTTCCTAGAACCTGCTATGATATTAACTTGTGTAGCACTAGCTCCTCTACTACTGCTGTACAGTGGCGTATCAGTGTACGACATTCCAACTATTTCCAAAGATCCTACAGCAGCATTGACTAATTCTGTGGGAATTGCGCATCTAAATTCGTCGAAGCGGGATAGATAAGATTTTCCGTCAGTAGTGTTGTTGATTGTGTATAGTGCTGATTCTCTTCCTAATGTAAAACTGATTGCTTGCGTTTGCACGCAGTATCCAAATTTATCTTCCTGGAAGCTAATGACAACTCTAGTGTGATTCAGTTCATGTGTAACAAATACGTGATCACCTCTAGCTTTGATAGTTCTTGGAAAATGTACCGTCTCTAAGGATAAAATCTTTTCATTTATAAAAATTCGTTGTTTCAGCTGTTGGAGGATGTTTTTGTATTTGTAGACACCAGTTGCATCCGCGACTAGCAGGTCTTCACCACCATTGTTCCAAACGCCTGCAGGTATCTTTAATTCGCTCCCAAATTTTTCGATAAGTATGTTATTTTGAAGCACGTATATGCCATTGTTTGATCCAACAAACAGTAATTCGCGCACAGCTGTGATTTGATATGGAGTAGATTCATTGAAGTCAAAGCGTATAGTTACTTTTCTTAAGCTCTCACGATTCGTGATTGCCTCTTGCACCGAATAAGTAACGCATATGATAACCAATATCACTAACAGTGGATTCACTTTCATAATTTCTTGGTCTTGTAACGAACTGGAACCAGAAAGAATGCAAAGCAAACATCATCTGGCCACAACATGTCTTCATGCCGATACAAACCATGAAGAACGTAAAAAATATGGACATGTTGTGCCACCAATACATGTCACAAACCATCACGAACTAGACGATATAGCAACACATGAAACTGATGGAGAAAATGCAAACGTGCGTAGTGTAGAAATGATAATAGGAGAGTTGGAAGGTGGCAGTGCAGTTATGTTCGCAAATGGACTTTCTACTGTCGGCGCTCTGTTGCATTATTTAAAACCAACAACCGTTTACATTGCAAAGACATCTGGATACTTTGGCGTTCATGATGTATTTGAAGCGTACGAAAAATTGATCAGTAGTTATTTACCAGAGAACACTGGCCCAGTTATATCTATTCATGACATCTCAATGTTAAATGATTTTGATTTTTCCACGTCAGCATATACACAATCGGAAAAAGAGACAATCATTTGGTTGGAGACACCAAAGAATCCCAAGTGCGATTTGGAAGACATTGCCCACTATGCAAAGACTGCATCGTATCTGGGCGCCTATGTTATAGTAGATAGTACATTCGCAACTCCTGTCCTGCAAAAACCACTATCATTTGGCGCTGACTTTGTCATGCACTCAGCAACAAAATTCTTAGCAGGACATAGCGATGCACTCGCAGGTGTTGTCGTGTGCAATGAGCAACATGCCAATGAACTACGAAAGCAGAGAAATATCATGGGAAACGTAATGGGTAGTATGGAGGCGTGGTTGCTTTTGCGATCACTTCGTACTCTTGAAGTTCGAGTTTTGCAACACTCAAAAAGTGCAGAAATTGTCGCATCGTGGCTATCATCACAAATTCAAAATAAAGAAACAAACAAGCATGTTCTAAAGGTATGGCATCCAACGCTAAAAGATAGCTATCCTGAACAATATGATCTTATGCAAAGACAAATGGGAGGAAGCGGTCCAGGTATCATTTCAATAGAGATGGATTCATCAGAAAATGCAGTCAAGCTAACTGAGAAATTAAAAGTAGTAACGAACGCTGTTTCGCTAGGAGGTGTTGAATCGTTAGTAGATTGGAGGTACAGATGGGATAAACATGTACCTGAAGGATTAGTACGGCTATCTATAGGCTTGGAGCATGTAGATGACATCATACAAGATCTCAAGAGTGCGTTATTGGCGATATGACGGCAAGAAAGAATTTCAGTCAATTCTTAATAATTTTAATGTTGTCAAATTGCAAATTTTACATGCATTAAACTCTCGGTTTTACTGCCACTTTGTGTTATTCATCGTTTGATTATTGGATAGCGAAAACAAGCCAGAATTTCAAGCCTAAACAAAGAATCTTGGGAAAACTCAACTTATTTGGAAGGTTTACGCGATTTCTTGCAAACACCAAGTCATCATGGATCAGACGTCCACACAACAACCACACGATTCTGTGTTAGTAGACCTAACGCCTGAACCAAACGCAGATACTTTGGAAGTTGCATCACAACCAAAAACCGAAAAGAAATCTTGGAAGTCTCGATTCAAGAAAAAAGAGGATAAGAAAACAGTCGAGGCGTACACAAATGAAGAGGATGTGAAAGATGAACACGAGCCAGTAGTGAGGCATACACTCAAAATATATCCTATTCTAGGATTCGAATTATTGTGGGTCATACCGGCAATATTAGGTGCTGCAGCAACAGGAGTTGTTCCAATTCTATTTTTCCAAATTTTTGGCTGGTTTTTGAACGCCATCACACCAGTACGTAATGAAAGCGGAGCATTCATACCCTTCCCACCAGGCTACTCGATCTATCAACAATCTAGTTACTATTGCATGTGGTTGGCAGTACTAGCCGGTTGTGCAGCAATAGTTGGTTTTATTCAACAATTTTTTATGAATTTTGCAAGTGAACGCTTCACCGCTCGCCTAAAGTATCACTACTTCCGTGCCATTGTTGCGCAAGAGTTGGGATTCTTTGACATTAAAAAGTCTGGAAAATTATTAGCAAGTTTGAGTGAAGATGTACAGTCAGTACAAGAAGCCATGACCATGAAAATATCCATGTTTTCACAAAACTTTATGC
>JAESGV010001088.1_pt1 | contig 11582 bp, 10 predicted proteins | sample 9269781 | NCBI WGS metagenome assembly JAESGV01 (sample SAMN15741586, study PRJNA653496) | algae metagenome | isolation source: Tildeniella torsiva UHER 1998/13D and co-occurring heterotrophs from... | place: Slovakia: Slovak Paradise National Park, Hrabusice, Kosice Region | collected 2000-01-01 | reverse complement strand
GAATTTGGAAATGTAACACCACATGTACCAAATGGAAACGAATGCGACTCAATACCAATGATTTGTACTTGACGTGATAATTGATTACACCCACAAGAATCTGTGGCTGCACATGGATTTAGTGAACAATCAGCGCCTATTGGACCCAGTCTCATACCATTGATACTATATACTGATTCTGTATACAATTGATCAATGAACGATGCCACTGAAGTGTTAACAGATCGTGCGTAAGCAGTTGCAATGAGTTCACCAACTACTTGACCTTCATTATATCCTGTATCAGATACAAGTGTAGGTAATGGTTGTGCCATGTAACGGTTTTTACCAAGTACTTGTTCATCATAGACAGTTGCAATCGGTATACTTGTGTCTATGAGTTGAGCAACTGCAGCATCAGCAAACACTACTATAGCAGATGGTTTAGATTCTGTAATGAATGTAGCATAGTTGGTAGTTGTAGCTACGTGTGGTGGAATAGCACGTATTATGCTAGTCACATATCGAACATAACCAGACTTTGCTTCTTCCCAATAGCTACTGTTTTGTTGATAAATGACTAGTACATTGGTATACTGTAAGTCGTTGTAGAACATGTTGGCAATAGCTGCTGCTTGATCTGTTGTTGATGATCGTACATTGATGATATTCTTGTTGTATGGACTTCGCAATGCTAAAGAACCTGACCGTGTACCAATAAATAACATGTTATTCTTGGTTGCCAATTGGACAATACTAGCATCATTTGAACGATCTAATCCTACAAATCCAACTACATTGTCTACATATTGTAATTGCTTCTTGTTAGTCTAAAAAGATTATAACATACTTGCAACTGTTGCAACATGAGTGTTGTATTACCACCATTGTTCATAGTCTTTAGTTTCAAATACTTGGACTTGACACCACCAGCATTGTTAACAGTTTCAAATGCACTCGTTATACCCTGTTCAAAGGTATCATTGTTAGCATTGATAGATCTACCAAATACTAGTGGTCGTGTGATTGTAGTAGGGTCCAATACACATTGAGAAAATGGGATATTTTCAATGGGTCGTAGTTTGCCTGTTGACTCTAGTGCTGTCATGTACACTGTACGTCCACCATTGTTACAGCAATTAGTACTATACGTGTTATTTGTGCACGTATTTCCATAGGGACCAAGAGTAACTCCTCCCAAACTATTGATTTTTAGAATACATGAGAGAGACTTACCTAAACGTTTTCAAACTATACAATTGGGATAAAAATGTACTTGCTGTAATTGTTGTTGCTTTGGCATCCAACATTGTCGATAACACTTGAGTCACTAGTTTTCCAACAATGTATCCATAGAAAGCAGTATTGGTAGCTTGTCTATTTGGATAACTCGTATTAAACGATGACAGAAAAGTAGGTACAGCAGCAATAGATGTATCGATTATAGAAGGTACGACTTGTGATAGTAGTACATTACTAGTACTGTTCAGTGCATCAGCCAATCTATTACTATCAACGATTGATAGTGTCACTAGTACTGCTGTTGATTGTTGTTGATGAAGGCAATTCATTAACTGTGATGCAAACACATGGTTTCTTGTAGCAACGATTACTGCTTCTACAGGTAGTTTTGATAGTTCCCAGCACACTCTGGGTATGTCACTTGTACTATTCATCAAAAAAGATCCAGTACTATTGAGTCGTACAGCATTCATAGCCATAGTATAACTAGAAAACATATCCAAACCACCTGGAATGTTTTGATACGCACATGCTATCCTCGTAAACACACGACTGTTGATCAAATATCGTAAAATAGCTACAATCTCATCCATATAACTTGGTCTCACATTAATTATACTGGGATAATAGTTGTACAACACACTACTACCAGGTACAGCACCAATGAATGGTACATTACTCTTCTTGACAGAACCTAGAGTAGCCTCTATAAACTGTGTATCTGTAACACCAACTAGTCCAACTAGTGTATCATTCAATAGTTGATTCAACACTGGATCATAGGTACTCGTGTCTGCAGAAGCATAGTACAATGACTGTAGTTGTAATTGTCTTCCATTGTATCCACCACGTTGGTTAAACTCGAGAAACGCCGCCCTTATACCTGCAGTGGTATCTTGTTTGGAACCAGTGTCATAAGGTGCCATGAGTCCAAACAGAACAGGTGCTAGTATGAACTTTTGATAATTAACATAGCAAGTACCCTGCCAAGAATACGCTGCACTATCAATATTTGTATACGTACCATTCTGTATGGATAATACCCAAACATTTCGAAGTCCTTGATTACACGCACATGTATCAGAATTGAGATTATATTTTTGGTCATCTGCACTACATTGACTATAAGGTCCTACTGTTAATCCACCTTCGTACTGTACTGCTTGACTATAAAAAGTATCGATAAACATTGTCCGATTAGTTGAATGTTCTAACCCTTCTACTGCGATTCTTCCCATAATGTAACCTTCCAATGATATTGGATTGGTGGCTATACTAGTATCTATTAGTGCATGATAGTACAAATAGTCACGCACTATTTTATACGAGGTGAGAGATAGCGGAGGTACAACTTGTGTGACGATAACATTGTTTGCATATTCACCCATCGTATCGATAAATAATTGTAGAGCAACTGATGATACTGCTGCAAAAGAAACTGATCTTCCATTCGGGTACAGTGTTGAATTTGTGTTAACAGCTCTAACAAATAGTCCAATAGTTGTCGCTGCTGCAAACATTACTATGCTATCGGGATTGCCAGTAGATATAGAAACTAGAGCAGATTCAAACTCATCTGCGTTACGTTCTACTGTCCCTGAACTAACAATTGTCATTCCTATCGTTCCAAGTGCAGACGTCAATGAAGCGTATCCAGAAGTTCCAAAAAGATCATTCTGATAGAGTATGGCTATTCTCCTGCATTGTTTAGTGTTAACCAAATAGTTAACAATTACTGCCGTTTCATCTAGAGTGTTAGTTAAAAAAATAATATATACCTGCATAACTAGGTCTAATATTTAACACTTGCTTTATAAACGGCGATCTAACGAGCATAGAGCCAGTCACAGGACCTATTAGTGGTGTTGATGTATTTAATATGTATGGAAGACTCGCAGTGGTTGTTGCAGAGCCATAATAACCGATCAATCCAAACACAGTATTATTCGATAAAAATTGAATCGTATTATTAACAGTTTGTGTTGGTTCGTAGCCATCATCTAGCGTATATAATCGTAAAAGCTTGCCTTCTACACCACCGTTTTGATTGGTTTGTTCGAATGCTGCTCGAATTCCTATTGATAGTTGTTGTCCTACAAGTCCCAAGTCGCCAGTTAATGGAGTGGACTGTGCAAACACAAAGTCTTGTGTATGCACTGCCGTGGGTACCAATAGTACAAGAAGAAGTAACGGATTCCACGGCATTGAAGTTTTTCTTAGTGATGGTGTCCAATGTCAAACAAAAGGGCAAAACCTGATAATTGCAAACTTCATGCAAAGAACACACAACTTAAAAGTACCTGTTGTGCTAATCAAGACAACTGTGCACGTTCAATAAAACTATTGAAACAATGTCAAAACGTGTACATGAAGACAACAGTGCGGACCCTGCTCCAAAAAAGACACGCTTTTCTGTAACATTTGAAGAACAACCGGCAACAGAAACAAACGAGATCAAAGAAAAGTCTCAAAAAGAAACATTCGAAGCAAAGTCGTTGCGATCCATCAGAAAACAAAAAGGATTCGAGGGTGCAGAAAATGTGTTGGGTGATGTCGTGCATAACACTGATACTGGTATTATACAACGCGTAGAAGGCGAAGAAAAAGAGAGTGAAAAACAAGTTGAAGAAGGTGTAGTATTTGACCCATTTCACTTGCAAGATGAGCGAGAAGAAGGTACATTTGATATTTCCGGAAACTATCACGAAAAAAAACAATCAAAAGCACAACAGGCCTTGCAACGAGAAAAACTACAAAAGAAATTACTCGAAGAACAATTAATAACGACTGGGCGTGTAGATTTAGAAAAGATCAAAAAAGTCAAACAACAAGATGATGATGATGAAGATAATCAACCTGATGCGTGGGCAGATTCACTAGAAACAACATCGGCACAAAAAGATTTGGCGCGTGTCGACACTAGTGCACAGGATACCAATGTTATTGATCAAAAAAGTGAACTTGAACTAAAAAAGATTATCTTGGACATACTCGAGTACCCATACGAAACTGTACGTGCTGGATTGGCAAGATTAAAACCGAAACCATCCAAACATGTCAGCGAAGTTGAGAAAGAAAAACAAGAAAAGTTTAACAAATTAACTGATGCAGCAATGCAACTGATGCAGCAGGGTGACTATGAAATTTATTCCGAAACAAGAGAAGCAATAGAAAAAGATGTAGAAATTAGGAAACCGACTGCCATGTGGGAATACAAATGGGAAGCAGGTGATGCACAAACCTATGGACCATACACTACTCAAGCAATGATAGAATGGCAAGATGCTGGTCATTTTGATGGAATAGATGTTTATGTGAGGCAAGCAGTAGATAATGATGATGACATGTTTGCAGAACCAAGTACACAAGGTGCAACCTTTGTGTCACTGTTAGATGTAAACTTGGGTGACTATCGATAAGATGTCTGCTCTTCGCTATCTGAGGTGTTGTTTGCTATTAATTGTAAAGCATGTTGCGTGAATTGGACCCAAAACAGTGCATCAGTATCTCCATTTTGACAATGATGTTTGATGTTAAAAGGCACACGCTCCACTTGTAGTGAAGCGGTAAACGTTGAAACGCACCTTATTCCACCGTAAAACATGACCACAGTCGTGCCTACCAGTGTTAACATAACAAACACTACGATACCAGAAGATATTCCATTTGTTCATACATTTTCGTACATTATAGGTACATAAAATTGTATTTTACTTAACGAAATAGTTGGAATATATGTCGTATGGATACCACTATTAATGATCCTTGTATTCGCACGTAGAAACTATCAACCTGTGAAAGCTCGCAACCCATGGCTTATTTTACTGTCACTACTCTGTGTTTTACTGGCCAACATTATCGTCAACTTGCGTTTGGCCATTGGCAGATCAATATTCCCATGCTTTTTATACTGTAAGACATATGGATGTTATCTAACCAATAATAGGCACAAGTTTCTTTGTCCTGTTTCCCTTTATCTATCTACCAACCATTTTGAAATGCCATCGACTTTTCTTTTTGTACAAGCTCAGTGCACTTCGCTCAAAGTTGGACCATTTCGAACAGTTACAAATCGAACTCGCTAACACACCTACGTACAATGAATTGTCATCGCCAATAGATAGTCCCGATGAGCTATCAGAAGATCCAACTTCACCTTCACAGTTAAAAGCAAGAGAAAAGATAAAACGAAACATCAAAACTCTCAGTTGGTTGGCATCGAAACTAGTCTTAATACTAGTCATTGCCTTTTTAGTAATACTACATGTTGCTCTTTGGTTGGTAACTACTGGTGCAAGAACAGGAATAGAACGCTTCAACTGGTTCAGTACAACTGGATGTGGTCTAGATTTTACTATGATCGTTATAGCATTTATACCAATTTTATGCTATGTCATCATAGAAGTAGCCTTTTTGATCTTTTTCGCCTTCAGAGTAAGAGATACCTGGAATATTGGTAGAGAGTTGATATTTGTGATTAGTTTATACTTTTTTGCATCACTATTGTTCGCTGTTCTCAACATTGTACCATGGTATAGCAATGTTGGTGAATACGTCGTCCCCACAGGGTGGTTAGTACCACTAACATGTTTTGTTGAAACGCTAGTCAGCACAGTACTACCAGTTATAATGAGCTTCAGAAAGGGAAACAACTATAACACTGAAGAACATGTAGAGAACAACTCTGAACTTGTATCAGTGTTGGAAAAGGATGATTCACGAAATCTATTGAAGAAATTTGCAGTGCAATCATTTTGTCCAGAAAGTATTTTGGCATGGGAAGATATACAAAAGTTCAAGGGTCTCTCAACTGCTAGTGCAAGAGCAAACGCACTCAAAAAGATGATTGCCAAGTACTTGGAAGTATCAGCACCTTTGGAATTGAACTTACCCAACAAACGAGTATTTTACGAAGAGATAAAAGAAGCTCTTGATAGATACCTAGCTACAAAGCGAAAAACGGTGCGAGTCAAGCTAAATGAAACCTTTGAAAAAATGGCATTTGCAGACTCAAATGAAAATCTATTACCCTCAACATTACTTGATAGACTAGAGAACCAAGTAATATCAGACATGATGGACATATTTGCTAGGTTTAGATTATCTGCCACAGGTCGCAAGTTGTTAGGATAAAGTCGCGTTTACCGCCAACTCAACTGAAGCCTTCTATTTTGAAACAGTCACTTAGAATTTTTTGGAGGGTTCGTTTTGAATAAACATGGACCAACTATTTGGATAAATTATATTTTAATAGTGTCGCCAACAAAAGTTGGCATTGGTTTATACAAAAATGATTCATCCGTCACAACTTTTGGGCGCTTTGCTGGCTTATCATTTGTTGGTGAGGCACTAGAAGGTTCTGTATCCGTTCCATTAACGTGGTCGGTACTCGCCTCTGATGAATTAACGGGCGACGAATATGTTGGTGAGTTCGATCTAGAGTCACTATCGCCAATCTTTCTCTTCTTTGGCGTTTTGTATTGTATGCTTTTTCCGGTCTTGGAACTACATTTTGCGCATACATAAACTTTTATCTTTCTTGCCTGCGTTGCTGTTATTTGTACGCATTTTCCGTGATACCAATCATTACACACGTCACACGCTATCATCCATAAACTGGGATTGTATGGCTGCCTACACACGCAGTATATTTTACCGTCATCTTCTTCGTCGGAAGAGTCTGTTGCGTCGTCATCTTCTTCATCCTCAATCTTTGATGTTAGTGTTTTGACTTTTTGACATACTTTTGGTTTCTTTTTTGGAGGCATATTCGTCCTTGGACCATTATTCATACCAAGAGTTGGTCTAGGCCCATGACCAATTCGTGGTTTGTATTCATTTTGTACAGGTTGCGTTGGAGTTGCTATTAGGCTACTCGAGTGGTTAACCGCCATTTGCATACTAGTCATAATGTTGGCGGTATCTTCCTCGACTTTTTGTATAGGTGGCGTGGTTGTTGTTGCTTCTATATTCTCTTCTTTAGGTGGTGGTTGATATTGTTGCAAATTATAGCCATCCATTTTTCTCTTCTTGAAAGGGAAAAAGTTCGGTTTTGTAGTGCAACTATCTATCATTCTTAGTTCTTGCGGTTAGTTTGTATTTTGTTTTTTGCAAAAATGCTTCTATTTGATCCCGTGGTTGGTGTTCTTGACAATAGGAGTACGCAAATACACTGTTCTTTAGACAACAGAAGCACACGTGTGATTGAGCCCGTTGTTGTTTGGTTGTTCAGGTCTTGAAGCTCAAAAAAGATTGTAATCGTGTCTGATTGGTCGAATTGGCCATCACTTACAAAATCATCACAACAAGTGAAAGTATATTAACAAGTGCTGTTGTACTACCAATATCGGATAAACCCTAGTTTTTGTAGTGAGATTTTCTTGTTTGTTATTTTGACAACGGCATGCTTGTATTTTGTACTACGGAGACAATATTAAAAAAATGAAAAAGAACTTACACGCTTGGGCAGTGAAACCGTTAATCATGCTAGATGTCATATACGAGCTAGAAATCTTTCACAAGAATACAATTCTACAATGCATATTGCTGTATCTTGCTTTTTAAGCACTTTATAACTGCCTCGTAACGACACGGGCCTGTAATATTTATTATTTCGCTGTAAGAACAGCAAGGACGCTTCAAGAATGCATCGCAAGACTTTGTTGTGGTCTTGTTGGCCAACTACCGAATCAACCACTTTTTCGTGAAGCTGGCATCTCAGTTTGAAGGCAGTATAGCGTGACAGTAGAGGATAGAAACCAAGCTTGTACAGAGTAAACAATTGTGAAAGAAAACCAAACTTAAAAATGGACTCAATTTGGACAGAATTAGAAAGGGTAAAGAATTTATGATAATAGAACTACTAGTTTCTTGTAGCTCGCTGGAGTACAATTTATGATAATAGAACAACTATTTATCCATGCTACCAGATTATGAATTTAGGAGATTGTCGGTCACATTTACCTATTGTCATGTATCTTCTCGGCTGCAGTCTACGTAAGCATTCTAACAAGTCTTTGTTGATGCAAATACACTAACTGTCTATTCTTGTCAGCCAACTGCAATTTTCGCAAACAAACTATCAAGGATGGATCCAGTCCAACTGATCACCAAGTACAATTACCTACCTGCAGATAAAAATTTTCTTTTAAAAGAATACAAATACCACGGCAGTGATGACTCTATTATGAGCGCATTGCTGCAACCATTCTGGAATTGGTGTAGTTTACAGTTACCACCAACAATTGCGCCCAATATGGTTACTACTGTTGGTTTTGTGGGAGTTGTTTTATCGTTTTTTATTATGCTCGTTTTTACACCAAACATGAAAGGCGAAGATATGCCTCAGTTCATGTATGCTGTTATGGCGGTTTTATTCTTTTTCTATCAGACTATGGGTAAGTACCACGCGACAACGTTAACCAGTTGTAGATGCTATCGATGGAAAGCACGCACGCAACACAAAAGCAAGTTCTGCCTTGGGAGAACTTTTTGACCACGGATTAGATGCCCTTACTACTATGGTACAGACTTTTTGTACCGTAACAGCACTACAAGTGAATCCAGGTTTCTGGTCTTTTATGGCCATGTTATTAATCTATATTACTTCATACTTGGTTATTTGGGAAGACTATGTCACTGATATGTTGCGTTTTGGAAAGGTATGGAATAGTTAATTCTAACAATCTAGTACAACTCTCCAACAGAGGCTATTTTATTAGTTGTCGCATTTTTACTATTGACTGGACTATTTGGTGGGTGGATTTGGAACATTGGATTCAGTATTTTTACCGTTAACAATTTGGTAATGGTTGGATCTGCGGTACTCGCAGCGACCACTATTTATGACAGGTATTATATTTTTATATTCTAACAAGCTAGTTTGAATCACGTACTGAAAAAATCAAAACAAGCAGGAAGTCACCGCGAAATTGTTGGTTATGATGGTGCTATTTCTGCACTCATTCCAATGGGTGCTCATGCAGTCATGTTCGCATTCTACTACTTATTATGTCCTGCTTTAAATACCAACCATGCAGTAGCATTCTTGAGTGTTTATGGATTAATTGGATCTTATATGCAAACTAGAATGGTATTTGCAAGAATTTGCGGTACTACTATACCACCATATTTTGTTATTATGGCAGCCGTTCCACTTGGTATTATTAACAAGTTGGTTATTGGTATGAACGATGCATTTGTGTTGTATGTTGGATTACTATTTGTTGTTGTACTATACGCTCACATGGGATACCACATTATTCGTGAAATGCAAGCTGTACTCAAGATTAACGCATTTGGTATGGGTCCAAAGAATATTGAGGCATGGAATGAGAGAATGAAAGAATTAAAGAAACAATAAATTTTACACAAACGATTCTTCAAATAACGAGTAATGACTTGTCATTCCTAACGATTGATAAGTTTGTTTGGCACGTTCATTGTTAGTGTCGACGTATAAGCGTAGTGAGGCACAATTTGATTCTTTTTCCTTGGCTATTGTACGTACATGACTGTACAACGACGTGAATACTTTTAGTCGACTGTATTGTGTTAAACTGAAACAATAGGATTACCGAAATTGTGGTTGTACAAAAACAGATTGAATGTACCAATAATCTTTGCACCTCCAGTCGCTCCATTCATATGTGATCATTAAACTACCTACGACTTGGTTATCGATGCATGCAACAAAGTATTGGCCACGTTGTGGTACGTCGAATACAGCGTGTACACCTTTTTGAACGATTATAGGATCGAGTTCAATGTTTTCTGTCTCTTTTGCCATGTTTATATTGAAGGTTGCTATTGTGTGAGCATCGTCTCGTGTGGCTTTTCGAATTGTTGTCATTTTACAACCTAGGCAAAGACAAATGGCCACACTGCAAGACCTACCGAACGAGTTGTGGGAATATATTTTTACCTATGCTGACTTTTATACGTTGGATTATTGCGAACGAGTTTGTACCCTGTTTTATTCGATAATTCAATCCTCGACAATCTACAAGGACAAAACACTGCAACATTTTAGACACTTAAACATATATAGCGATGAAATGCCATTCGGATCATGTGATTTATCATGGAAAAAATTATGTTACTGCACTCGTACAAATTACTTGATACTAGGAGCAAATGCAGTAATCATGTCGAATCTAGTAGATAATCTTAATGAACTTGGACTGTGTAACATAGACACTTGGGTGACAACCATTCAAAAGAGCATGCCGTCAAGAGAATATCTCTTTCAGTATGATGCTATACTAGTCTATTACACTTCAGAATCAACAAAATTGTACGACTGTGAACATGAAGAGATCAGCTCTTACCTAACACAATACATAGATTCTGGTAGAGGAGGGGTTGCGTTACTTAACAACGCTAACGTAGAATGTGCATGTTATTTGGGATACGAGTTTGAACAGAAAGGTTATCATCCGTTTTTAGCTGAGACACAAGAGTCTTTAGATACTACGCGCGTTATATATGAAGATCATTTTATCATGCATGGATACGACACAGAGCATGATAGAGATTATCAACCAAAATTGAAGACTATTCTTTTAGATGGAAAAGTCATTGCAAAATATGAAAATGGGAACATACTAGTGGCAACAAAAGAAATTGGACCAAACTATGGACGAGTATGTTCATTGAACATGAGGCCCAAACAAGATGGTGAAAAACTTTTATTGATTGTCAATGCACTCCTGTTTTGTACGTTCAATTCCACTTGATACTTTCATGTGATAATAAAACTTTTTTCAGTTCAACACCTGACCCAAATCCACCTAATCCTTGTTTAGCTGCTAGAACACGATGGCAGGGTACAATAAGTGGGAATGGATTCTGGTTACATGCATTACCAATTGCACGTGAGGCTTTGTTATTATTATTCACTTTTACAGACAGGTCTTGATAGGTCACTGTCTTTCCAAATGGTACAATAGCAAGTTCATTAATAAATTTTGAAAAGAAGGCGCTCTTTTCCGGCATTTCAAAGGGTAGTGGAAATGTTTCATGTTTCTTTTCTGAATATTTTTTACACCATTCGATAACTTTTTCTTTTGCTAGTTCTTGTTGTTCAACAGTTGTGTTATTGTTGATAAATCGAACTGCAAATGAAGAGTGTGGTTCTATATCGCTTTCTTTGATGTATATTTTATCATTTTTAACGAAAAGATGAACAGTTAGTTGAAGGTGTGGATGCTCTGCGACAACGATGGGAGTGGTTGCGTTTGTTGCTGATTTTTTTGGGTCTTTTTTTGGGGCAGGTTTCTTTGGTGCTCTTACTGTTTGTTTCTTGACAGTCATGTTTTGTTCTACTTTTTGATGGACGCACTGTTTTTCCGACAAGGTTT
>JAESGV010001087.1_pt1 | contig 11587 bp, 9 predicted proteins | sample 9269781 | NCBI WGS metagenome assembly JAESGV01 (sample SAMN15741586, study PRJNA653496) | algae metagenome | isolation source: Tildeniella torsiva UHER 1998/13D and co-occurring heterotrophs from... | place: Slovakia: Slovak Paradise National Park, Hrabusice, Kosice Region | collected 2000-01-01 | reverse complement strand
GGGGTACTAACGATACCGCTACACAATGGATAGGAGAAACCGATTGGACATACGAACACGTTGGCGACATTACCGACGAAATAAGAAAGGGAAAGAGAATAGAATTAGTAGCAGAAGGCATCGACACCATCTCGCAAATCTTTATGAATGATAAGCCAGTCGCAACAACCGACAACATGTTTGTTCGTTACACCTTCGATGTAACAAACACCATTCGAGCACAGCAAGACAAATTCAACATCAAAGTTGCCATCAAGTCACCAATTAGCTATGGTAACCACAGATCGGACAACTATCCGTACGTAATACCACACATACAGTACAAAGAAAAGAAAGATAGAAATCAATTACGGAAAAAGCAATGCTCGTACGGATGGGACTGGATTAATTCATACATAGACTCAGGTATGTTTTATCAGCTCAATTTTTACTAATTGTTGTAGGTATTTGGCAACCCATCTACTTGCGCGTTGTTCAAGCCGATGATGTACAGATCGAAGATATGTTACCACAAGTCGCTTTATCATCCTCGCATTGGTTGATCACTATCGACACAACTCTTCTATCGCTTACACCATCTTCACCAACACTACAATTCACTCTATCCGACAAAGATGGAGCTATTGTCGACGAAAAGATACAAGTCAAAACAAACTCATACTCATCCACCCATCGGCATATACTTTCCGTTCCCATCGACGCAGTAAAACGATGGTATCCTAATGGTTATGGCGATCATCCACTATATGAGTTGCGCGTTACCAATGGAGTGGATACAAAAACAAGACGAGTCGGTTTTAGAGCAGTCGAACTCGTTCGGGCTGTCATGCCAAACAAAGATGTTCCATTCAGCAAAAGTTTCTTCTTTAGAGTGAATGGAATTCCAATCTTTGCCAAAGGTGCTAATCTAGTTCCATTTGACGCTTTTGATGTACGAGTCACACATGAACGAATTGATGTCATGATACAAGCAGCACTTGATGCCAACTTTAACATGTTGCGCGTATGGGGTGGAGAAATTTACCAAGATTCGTACTTTTATGATCGTTGTGATGAAGAAGGTATACTTGTATGGCAAGAGTTCATGTTCGCATGTGCATGCTATCCACGTGATCCAGAGTTCCTACAATCCGTTAGTGACGAAGTCAAAACGCAAGTCTCAAGACTGATCCATCATTCTAGTATCATTCTATGGAGCGGAAATAACGAAATTGAAAGTAGTTTATGGGACAAGACATGGTACCCTGATATCATTACCGCGCAGAACAAATCTCGATACATTATCGACTATAGTATGCTGTTCGAAGTGACCATTCGTGACAATGTACAATCAGTTGACCAATCTAGAGTGTATGTACCTTCTTCACCTGGTACTGGTCCTGTAGTCGATGAGGTAGGATGGTACGTAGGAAATTGGGCATATACGAATGGAGATTTTGCTGGTGATAATCATTGGTATATTTTCGATGACGCGTTGAATGTTACTCGATATCCAAAATCAAGATTTATTTCCGAGTACGGAGCGAGAGCGTTCACAGCGAGAAGAACAATGCAAACGAGTACAAACTCTCCACAAGATTTCTATTTCAACTCGTCGTTACTCGTTCATCGACAAACTGATGATGGTGAAATTTCCTACTTGGTGAAACAACTAGAGAAATATTTCACAGTAACACCAAAATCATTCGAATACGATACGTTCACCTATTTGACGCAACTTTTCCAAAATTTGATTATCAAGTATATGAGTGAGTATTTCAAAAGTTTGAAAGATTCTAGTTCAAAAACAATGGGTTCATTGTATTGGATGTTTAATGATATTTGGCCTGCTCCAACGTGGGGTTCTGTTGACTATGCAGGAAGATACAAATATTTGCATTACACTGCGAGAAGATTCTACGCTCCCTTAACAGTTAACGCGTATGTTATCGATAATACTACTATGCGCGTGTTCGTTTCGAGTGATATCAACAAGAATATTGAAAGTATTACTGTAGATATTCGCGTATTTACCTATGATGGAAAATTACCAGTAAATGTCATCACGAAGCAAGTACCAATGGAAGCTCTCGGGAGTGTTATGATTTTCGAAACTAAAAATATTGAACAAGAGCTACTAAAAGGTAAGAGAAAGCAAGAATGTATAGTATCGTTGAGCGTGAGAAACTACACGAATGTTCATAATGAATTTTTCCCATCACTATGGAAAGATATCGTCAATTTGCAACATTCAGAAATCAAAATAATGAACGTTACGAAAACGGCCAAAGGATTTGATTTTAACATGTGGAGCGAGTATGTTGCTCCATTTGTATTTGTAGAAATAGATGCTGAAATCTTTGGTCTATTTGATGACAATGCGTTTACATTGTGGCCAAGTGAAATGAAAAAGATGTCCTTCGAGTGTAGACGTGGTAACTGTGATATCACCGCAGAGGAGTTTTCAAAGCTACTCGTCACAAGGACTTTAAGCACATCTTATTGAATGTACATATATAAATATCATTAGCTCCGGGTTACGTTATCATAAGAGGTGTGCAGCTCCACGCATGACCAAAGACAGTATACATAAACCATATCCGTTTCGTCTTTCTCCAAGTACAGTCTCTACAATTTTCTCTACAAACAAACGTATGTGTAGGAGTAGTAGGATGAACCCCATCAAGCGAGAGCGCAACATAAACCGCATGCGATGTTTACTTTCTGGAGCAAATCCAACCACTAGAGAAGAAGCTTATGACTACGTACTAGCAACTGTAGAAATTACGACAGAATTGGAAATGAACAGCGTTAAATACGACATTGATGCGTTATTTGTAACTAATGAAATGGCAAGATTTAAATTTCCACAAGGTAACAAGACTGCAGCTGCGATTCATGAATGGTTCAAGAAGATACCTCAATCAATAACGCAACTAAGACGGAGGAGTTTAGTATTTCCAGAGAACGACAAACAAAGATACAACGTAGAGTCACCAGCTGTATCACACTGAAGTAGTTATGATATCCAGTCAACTCAGCTGTAGTTCAGCGTTGTGCCGACTTACTAGCTAACTGAGGTACTAAGCTCATTATCTTAGCAGTTGCTATTATTATTAATAATACTACGAGCCATTGACCGAGCAACTGGGAGTTAACAAACATGGTACGTGTCTACTGCCATAAATGGAATAGCTAAATTGCATTTTTTTTGTTGAAGCTTCCTTTCTAATGAATGTTTGCGGGGCGATTTGCTTCTTTAACATGGATACTGAGCGTAGCGTGTATTCTTTTTTAACAAAGTAAACATGAGCAGAAGTAGTGAGGCTATAGCGATTATGCGTGAGATTAGAATTAATACTATGAGAAGTATACTGCAAGATGTCAAACCATCGTCAAGAGAAGAAGCAATACAGGTTATCGTATCGAGTTTACATTGTGCAACAGAAAAACAAATACAACGCATTACGTACGACGTGGATGCCGTTTTCATGAGCGATGCAATGGAAGAGTACAGATTTCCTCGCTCCAAAGCAGTCACTGTAATCAAAGATCTATTCAAAAGAATACACGTCCAAAGTATTGCGCCAAAAAGAAAGCGAAGCAGTATGATCTTCCCAGAGAGTGAGAAAGAAAAATTGAGGAGTAGATACATGTTAGGAAGGTATGATAGCTCTATCGGTATCTATAAGCACTCGCTTGATGGAGCAAGCTCTGAAGCGAAACCGATTAGTCCATCTGTATTTACCACGCCAATTATGTCATTCTAGAATAACATCAGTGACTTGTAAATTATTTAGTTACAATTCAATATTTCTATTTTATGTAGCTATGAATTGCAGGACCTACTTTTGATGGTTTGAACACCTTCCCGTTACAAAGGTTTTCAGTCCCTTTTTGAAAATATCTTCTGCAACAAACAACCAAACAATTTTGCGAAAACAATGCAGTTCAAAACCTACCTGACGAATGGCACAATTAGACGCTGCGAGGTGAAAGAGTCGGTCTCGTTACAGCACTGGAAAAGAATTGTTTTAAACAAGTACTTCAATGGAAACGACATAGAGCTTATATTCTCGTACATGGATGAAGAAAACGAGTGGATACATGTCCTAGAAGAGGACGAGTGGCGCATAGCTATGAATATGGCACGCTTAACGAACTTTTTAAAAATAAGGGTCGAAACGCCAAACGAAAAACACAAACTAGTTATTGATTCGGTACCGTCCGCTCCCACAATGGAGAATCGCTCTGCATCTCCCTTCTCGCAACCTCCGCAAACTATTACACAAAACATACCCGCACCAATGGCTATTAGAACACCTATTCACAAAATATTATCGCAAGACCAACAACAAAATAATTTGCCATCCTTTTTGATGCCTAAGAGACCTATATCACCGCCTAAACCAAGTATTCCAGTACAAGGTATTCCGCCATCTTCACCATTTACTAGACTGGACGAGAAGTCTGCATTTGTGCAGCCTAGAACAGTATCTGCTGTTACACAAGTATTGGAAGCAAACACAAATGAGTACAAAGATCAAATGAACACGTTACTAGAAATGGGCTACAAAGATGAAGATTTAAATCAACAACTGTTGGAGAAACACAAGGGTGAGCTCATGCCTGTAATAACAGTTCTACTGGAAAGAAAATAAAAATGTTTACGTCAAAGTCAATTGTGAAGCTTCAAACAACCAAAAAACGATGCACGACAAAGAGACAACAGCAGAAAGACGCGAACTCAAACTGAATCTAAGCAAGGCGAACAGAGGAAAGGGTAAGAGACATTATTCACCTGGTTGCACGCACTGCCACCCAGAACTTGCGAAACATTACCAAAACATAGAGGATAAGAAACTAGACGAACGCGAAATCAGAGAACTCTTGTCGAAACAAGAGTCACAAACTTCAGACACTCGCTGACGACATTAAATCGTTTTTATTCAACACTAATAAGAAACATGTTAGCCTCAGACTACGCTGCAAAACAGCGTTCATGTTTAATATTCAAGCATCTATGGTTTCCGACATGGGAGGTTTATCACCCGCATTTTCATATGACAACAGCGGCGTTGGTGTAGTAGGTGAGTAACTGCCATGCGATCAAATCAGATTTGGTTTCACATCTTTCAGTTCAAAAAAAAGTGTAAAAACATTTATTGGTGTGCGATTCTCTCCTCTTGCGACTTACCAATGAAAGCACTTGTGTGTTAACCCAGGTAGGACAAAGCCAGAGAGTCAATAGCCGTTTGTTATTTTGTAACAAGAAGAACAAAAAAACAATCAATTACAGAAATGAAAAGGGTAGACCTTGACCCTCCATTCACCGACTGGCCTAAACCACCTTTAACAGCACAACATATCATTGATGTCGTGTCCAAACACACTCCCGTTTATCGCAGCTTCGAAGATACAACACAACAACAGCGATTGTACGGAAGATTTTACAAACCAGGCGTTGTTTTGCCAATTAATAAGCAATATGTGGATATGAAATTGAGTGCTTTGTACGACAATAATGACTTTGTGTACAAGTGGCATGAAACAAACGATACTGTAACGGCACCAACTGTATTTATCGGGGTTACTGGTTCAGGAAAGACATATCAGATGTTAAAACATGCAACTACTGGTTATTTATGTTACACAACTGCTGGCGACAGGGAAAGCGAACAAGATTTTTATATGAAAGAATTGAAGAAGCAACTAGCGAAATACAAAGCTACAAGCTCTGACGCTGCATATGCACTAACGCTTCTTTGGATGGTTTCAAAGCTAGCATGTTTGGCAGTGCAACTAGATGACAAAGATTTCTCACCACAAAAGTTTGCTATCTCACAAATCAATGGATCGTCCGCATACTACCAGGAGTGCTTCTATGCATGCCTTGGCATTGATGCAAGTGCAGACAGCACCCTACTATCAGCAATTCATAAGGAGATTATGGCCTTGATTCGCAAGAAGACGCAACTACCCATTGGTATTGCTTTTGATGAAGCACAAATGCTGATCAAAGAATTTGATCAAAACGTGTAAGATCAAATCCTATTACTAACATTGTAGCTTTAAAAAACAAACTGACGATGGATCTGATCCAAGGCGTGGACTGTTGTATGCAATCTCAAAATTGTGTGGAGAGTTAAAAGAACAGTACAACTGGATAGCGTATGCAGGAACAGAACTATCCCTTGGCGAAGCGGACACTATTCAAAGTGGAACGGGCAGACAAAAGGAATTTACGTTTCCATACTTTACCAAGAAACAAATTGTCAATGAATTGAGAAAGTATATTGATATGACTGACTGCGATCTTTCTAAAGATGAAATAACAAAACTCACTGGAAGACCACGCACTCTGTGCTTTGCCGTTCAACTGCTCAGAGATGACGGTAAGCAATCAAAACAGGAGTTGCTTTCAGCTGCTATTTCGCAGTCATACAAACTAATGATTGATGAGATTGTGGAAAAGGTATATAAACATCTGCAAAACAGTGTTCTCCAAGACAAGATTCTTAGGTTTTTACTCAAGATTGTTATTGCTAGGTCCTTCAGGGTGCCATTTGTAATTGCCGCGGAAAACCAACCAAAGTTTGACCTAATCAACTCAGGTTTCTTCCATATTAGAAATGAGAATTTGGGTGGTGGATTCGATGGGGATATCATTGTTCCAAATGAACCACTGGGATTGAATGCTGTTTGCAAGTTGTTGAAAATGTTCAAAGTAAATGAAACAATGCCCTTTGCAGAGAAGATCTTAAGTGTGGTACAAAAAGGAGCTAAAATTCAAGTTTCAGACAATCTTCAACAAATGATGGATGATGAAAACTCTAATGCAGAAGTATTAGAAGAACAAGTACTAGAGGAGAAACAACTGGTAATACAACCACCAAAAAAAAAGCGCCGACTTCACACACATATTGTAGAAGAGAGCGCACTTTTAAAAGATGAGACCACACCTCCAAAGGATGATTTTGCTGTTTATGATGAGTTGTTATTTGGTTTTGAACATAAATTGATATCAAAAGAACAGCTGAAATTAATTTTTAATGCTTATGATAAATACAAATTCAAAACATTAATATATACACTAGCATACCAAATGAGAGAATGGGCAATTAACAAAACAGAGAGCAAATATAATAATTTTTTTAAACAACTTTTACAAGTTATTTCAAATTAATAAAAATGCATTTGAAAAATCAAAAGTAAGAGACAAAAATAAAACAATATATATAATATTTTGGATTATATTTTTAATTTAACAATTTTTTCATTATTTTGGACATAAATAACATTATTACAATGATTTTGAAGCTTTTATAGTTATAAATTAATCAATTAACTTTTTCATTTTTTTAAGTTAAAATATATAGTTAAAAAGTTTAATTTGAGCTTTATATTTTAATTTTTTTAAATATTAAAGATAATATAATATATTTATTTAAAAATTTTGTATTTATTTAATTTTATAAATAAGTTAAACTATATTATATAAAAAGTTAAATAAAATTATTAAATAAATATAATTTGTATTTAAAAGTAATTTTATTAATAATATATTAAATAAAAATAATTTAAATAGATATTTTTTTTATTATTATTAACTAAAAAATAGTAATTATAAATTTTATATTGAAAATAAATAAATTTATTTTAATTTTATAAACAGTTAAACAGTATTTTTTTTGTATAAAAAAACAGTTTTAATATGTAACTATTAGGTATTTTATCTGCCTTTTTATGCAAGATTTTTAATCTTTAATAACTTTTTTATAACTTAGCTAGTATTATATTAACATTATTTTTAATTTTTTTAAACTTAAAGCTATTTTTTAAATAATATGTTTTTTTGTTTGATTTTTTAATATTTCTATAATAATTTAAGTGCTTTTAAGTTGATTAAGTTATTTTTAATCTTTTATAACGCTATTTCATTCTTATAAAAATAACTTATTTATAATAATAAAAATAAAAAATCTTTTGCCTCTTTATTTAACCTTTATTAAACTACTTAAATTTAATAATTTTAAATTATTTAATAATTATTACTTTATAACAACAACTATTTAACTTTAAATTACAAATATAATAAATATCTTCTATAAACTTTTATAATAATAATTTATATTTTTTCTTATAGTAATTTTATTTTGCTTTATATTTAATATTTTTTTCGGTTTTATATTAATTAAATTTATTATAGTGTTTTTCATATTCAAAAATAATAAATTTATAAATTTCATTTTATAAAACACTTTAACTGATACTATTTTTATAATATTATAAATATAATTATTATATAATTTCTAAGTTATAACTATATTATTCTGTAAATAAATACTTTTTATATAATAAGTATTATTTTATTTTGCTGTTTAATTACTTTTTATTTTTGTAAATGTTTTATTGTTTTATTATATAATTTCTTTTTTATTTTACTTTAATTAAATAATAAACCTGTTACTATAAAATCTCTTTTATAAAAGTTAATCTCTTTTAATAACAAACATTAACTTTTAATTTTGATTTATTTTTTAATATAATTTATATAATTATTACTTTAAATATATTAATGTTTTGCAATTTAAAACTTTTAAATTTAAGTTATATATATATATTAGATACTTTAATAATTTTTTTATATGTTTATTAAATATTTTATTATTATTATCTTTGAATAATATCTTTTAAATATATATTAGTTAAAAATGAATTTGCTTTGTTATTTACTTAGTTTTTAATATTTCTAATTTTTAAATTAATAACTTTAATAACATTATATAAATAATAATTTACCTATTTTAAAATATATATAATATATATAAAATATAATAACAGTATTAAATGATAATTAGCTATTATTGAGGGGTAACTATATTATAATATGTATTATTAACCAGATGGTTAAATAATTAAAAAAACAAAGATTATGTACATTATTTATGATAACATGAAGAGTTTATGTACATATTACAGTACATTTTCTTACAATGCATTCAATAATTCAGTTTATTAAACGTCATTCAAACACATTAAATTTGTTGTAGGCTATTACTCCCCTAATATTCTTTTTTAAAAAGACTATTTATCTTTATATATCAAGTTCAAATAGATAAACTTATAAGCTAATAATGTATTTTACAATAAACATAATATAATTAAAAAAATATATATATCAAATAGTTAATATTTAAAAAGTTAATAATTTTTTTAAAAATATTAATAGAAATGTCAATATTAAATGTAATTTTATATACAGTAAGACTTAAATTTAAATGTTATTGAAAGTTATAAATTTAAAATATTTATTTTCAAAAAAAAGCACTTTATTCAATAGAATATTTAAACAATGTCAATAATAATTAGATACACATACTTAAAAGATATAATATATCTTAATTTTTATAACATTATATATATATTTCTATTTGCAATAAAATAATGTTCTTTAATTCTAAAACATTATTAAAACATAAAGGATAAGAAATTAAATGATTATAAAATCAGAGAACTTTTATCAAAACAAGAGTTACAAACTTCAAGCACTTACTAACAACATAAATTATTTTTATTTAAACGTTAATTCATTTGTGTGTTTAATATTTAAGCATCTATTGTTTCCAACATAGGAGGTTTATCACCCACATTTTCATACAACATCAGAGGTGTTGGTGTAGTAGGTGAGTCCTGCGTCACTACACTCCCACTGTCAACAACATCACTTTCTACAAGAGTAACTGCCACACGATCATTTGGTTTCACATCTTTCAGTTCAATTGCATTATTGAATGCATCCTTCTTACCTTGCATACACTTTGGCAAGTTTTCTTTCTTGAATAGCAAATACGCTAACAATAAGATGAAAATGTGAACATCAATTTGCAAGAATGAATTCACATGTCGGAAACCATAATTGTACGCTTGGTCACCAAATAACTGCACAGCAATGAGAGCAATTTCAACTGCTGTGAAAACGGCAAGTACACCAAGTCCAATAGAGAACCTTATAAACTGGACAGTTAGTTTATAAACTCGCACTTACTCTATAATTGAAAGGATGAATCTCCTTGTTTGACTTTCGTAGTATGTGAAGTAAACGAAGTCCATACAGCAAGAATCCAGGTCCGTACAACACCATGGCAATGAAAGCAACCACATAAACATGAATGGAGAATCCATTCGCTATATCACCGTCTCTAGGCGGGATAGTGTTTCCTAGAATCGTACAAAATGCTGATGTAGTCATGATCAGTGTAAATAAAACAGTTATGATTCTATCATGTTAGTAGTGTTGCGAGAAACGTACTTGCTCCATAGTGGGATCTTGTTTTCAAGAGTAGATGCAAAATGTAACAGGTTCACCCAGTTAATTAACATCAAACCATGTGCTGTGATGATTAGTACTCCTGCTGTCGCAGAACATGCAAAGTCAGGTTGGTGAAGGTAAATTCCACGTTCGTAGAACATGCGATCAAAGATGAGAGAAAATGTATCTCCTAAAAATTGAAAAATTGTACCTATTGTCATGTAACAACATGCCAAGTAACGAATCTCAAGTATTTCGTTCATAATTTGTTTCTTTTCTACTTGAAGAATTTGCATCCATTTCCGAATATGGGTTGGTATGAGAACTAGTAGCCATACTCCACAACTGTTCATGCTGCCCAGTACCCACGTAAAAAATGGCAATACCTCATAAAAGAAGATTATTGCACCATGAATCTCTACGTCACATGCAAATCGGAAACGGTCAAATTGGTGACAATAGCATAGTGTAGGTAGTCTTAGTTTAAATCGTCGTTGTAGGCCGAGACCATATGGTACACCAACGTCAATGCCGCCACATTTTGGATCAGGTATTGTCCATGTAAAATTACATGTTCCGTTTTGTCGAATCATAGTATGGAAGGTGTAAAAATCATCTGAGCTTGGTCGATTCTTACAATAAAAACAGTAGTTATGTATCATGGCGTCCAGTTGGTCTCGTGCATCCTCAAGCGGCATATTTATGTTTAAGCCGATGGATGGTAGGTACTTATTCACCCATGACCGGTCGTTTGTGTTATTAGGTGAGCAAAAATATTGCATACACGTCTGCTCCATCGTGAAACCGTAACTAGCGAGTGGTTCCCACGAACACAAATTGAATTGAGACAGTGGTGCAGTGTCATAGATTTCCATGTACTTGTCCAAATTATTGCTCTCCATGAGAGTGATACCATAGTTATTCATTGGCGCGATAACCTTGCTGCAGCCAAATGCAAATGGAAAATTGGTGCTGTTACTTTGCACATAGGAGCAATCTTTCCAACGTCCATAATCTCTCGCAGTTGTCAATGTATAGTTTGCAAAGGTAACTCCTAGAACAAGTAGCAGTACCCAAAGAGACCACATCTGCGGCATAGTTTGTTATTGTTGAGTTGTCGCTTGTCATTCTTTTAGGTAATTTAGCTAATCCGTTAAGACTACATCAAGACTTGAAATTTTTGCTACGCTATAGCACTACAGCTACCGTAGTTCAATATTTGAGAAGCGAAGCATTGTTTTATCGTAGTTGAGCAGCGATAGATTTGGTCTTGATTTGGTTTTATCCTGATGCTTT
>JAESGV010001086.1_pt1 | contig 11593 bp, 12 predicted proteins | sample 9269781 | NCBI WGS metagenome assembly JAESGV01 (sample SAMN15741586, study PRJNA653496) | algae metagenome | isolation source: Tildeniella torsiva UHER 1998/13D and co-occurring heterotrophs from... | place: Slovakia: Slovak Paradise National Park, Hrabusice, Kosice Region | collected 2000-01-01 | reverse complement strand
ATGATTACGAAGGTGCAATGGGTATTGGTACAGCAGGTTCACAAAATGATTTTATTCCAGGTGGTGAAGCAGTTGTCATTAACATACCTGGAAAACAAATATCGGCGATAGGTAACTATATTGCAACGGATGGATGCTCGTATGATACAACGATATCTGTAACGCCTGGAAATTGTGCTGTACCTAATGCAATTTATGGATTTGGAGATAATTCAAAATTCCAAATCGATAACAGTGCTGTTAATCGTACTACACCGACTGCACTTTCAGGACTTGCTAGTAATATTGTTACGATTGCTGCTGGCACGCAATACGCTGTTGCGTTAACAACAGATGGATTATTGTACTCTTGGGGTGTGAACAACTATGGTATGTCGACTGAGTGATTCTAACAAATTATAGGACAACTTGGTGATAGTTCTACTGCAGCAAATCGAACTGCTCCAGTTTTAGTCTCTACTAGCTTGATGGGTACAGTTGTAGATGTACAATGTGGCGAAAACACATGTGCAGCGCTAACATCTGATAATCAACTCTATTCATGGGGTTACGGAAATTACTGTAAGTTTTAACATGTCTGCTAATCATATTAGATCAACTTGGTGGAGCATCGTTACCTTACTCGAACACACCACAAAAAGTGTTATACGGTCAACTCGGTGACGGTGTAGTACAATCGTTTTCCGTTGGTATTGCACATACTCTGATCTTGACAACTGATAATCGAGTGTTTGCATATGGTATGAACGATAAAGGACAACTAGGAGATAATACACTGAGTACGTTCTTGCAATAATTTTACTAACAAACAGTTAATCGTAGATACCCAACTGCCATATTTACATGGTCTGCTCCTGTAAATTCCAAATCGATCACGCTGATACGTGCTGGTGGATACTACTCGATAAGTTACGTATCACTCACAAAAGAGATCTTTGCATGGGGTGGCATATCAAACACCGTTAGTCCATCATCATTTGTTACTGGTGTATCAGGTAGTTCAACGTTCTCAAAAATACCTGTTACCATTACCAATCCTTATACTTCCAAAGCAATTGTTGATTTTGCAGTTAGTCAATTTAACGTGATGGTATTGTATGCCGATGGAACGTTGTATGGTTTTGGTGATAATGTATACGGCATTGTTGACAATACTACTACCTATCGAACAACTCTTACTAGTTTAACGCCAAAGATGACTGGCGTTTTAGCTACAGGTGAGAAAGCTGTATCTGTAAAGTTGGGAATGAACGCAGCGTACGTGAAAACATCAAATGGAAGACTTTTGTCATGGGGAAGAAACCATTTAGGACAATTGGGTATTAATTCTGTAAATGGTACAAGTACTCCCACAGAAGTTGCAGTAGGTGCATCAATCACTGTACTAGCAGTAGCACATAATTATCACACGGCATATGTCGGTACTGGTGGATGTAACGAAACACTTGCTATAAGTTCAGCGTCACCTTCGACATGTTGCAATAGTTTCTTCCCTTCACAACCTATTTCGACAACGGTAACGGCAGTATATGGTGGTAATTGTTGTAGTTACCCCACTAACACATTTACGTACACAACGTTAGTGTCACCACCACCAAGTCCTACAGTTACACCAAAACTAATTACAACAATACCACCTGTAACGACTACTACTACTACTGCACCTCCTACTACTACAACTATTCCTACTACTGCTACGGTAACGCCGACACCAACTGTAGGAGCTTCTACCGCTGCTTCAACTAGTACTACAGCAGCGACTAGCACGGCAACAAGTGGAGTTACTAGCACTCAAGTACCAGTAACTACAGCAACACCAAGTGATACTGCCACATCTACGCCAGGCTCGACATCTATATCTCCTACACAAACTTTTACTGTTACACCTACGGACACGTCTACAGTAACTAATGCTCCATCGTCAAGTGATACAAATACACCATCAGTTACACCGACAAGTTCAAGTACAATAGCAGTTACATCAACAGATATTCCATCGGTGTCTGTTACTCCAAGTGGCTCACCTACAGATACTCCTACGCAAACACCAACTGATACATCATCAAGTACACAAGTAATCACGCCAACAGATACTTCTACACAAACTAGTGCAGTTACTGCAACACCATCAGATACGCCAACTGATACAGCGACACAGGTTGCTACATCTACTCCAACAGCAAGTACTGATACATCTACACCAACAGTGCCTGCTAGTACTCCTACACCTAGTGATACACCAACCCAAGCAGCTACCACTTCAGCTACATCAACAACATCAGCTACACCTAGTGATACGGCGACCCAAGTAGCCACAACATCAACCACTGCAACCTCAACTAGTTCACCAACTAATACTCCCACATCAGGAAGCCTAACAGCAACACCTACTGCATCTGTAACAGAGACTGCATCTAGTTCTGCTTCCTCGACAAGTCCAACACCAACATCATCGCTGACGAGTTCAGGATCGCCAACAATTACACAAACAGTTACTACGACTGCACCAAGTGCAACTAACAGCCCAACTGTCTCGACAACAGTTGTTACGTCAGCTAATCCAACTTCTACTGATACGCCAACGAGCACAAGCACGACAGGAGCTACATCAACAGCAACTAGTGCTGCGACAATACCTCTTACAACAACATCTACACCAGGTACAACCACTCCAGTGTCTACCACATCTTCTGGTACTACTAGTACATTAACAGCTACTCCGAGCCATAGCGATACGCCAACCCAAGCAGCTACTACCCAAGTTGCTACATCTACGCCAACAGCTACTACTGATACATCTACACCAACACAAACAGTGCCTGTTAGTACACCTACTCTTAGTGGTACACCAACCCAAGCAGCTACTACATCAGCTACATCAACTACAACCTCAGCTACTACTGCTCCGCCAACTACTAGTACACCAACATCAGGAAGCACTGCTACTCAATCTCCTACATCCTCAATATCTCAGGCAACTACAGTTTCTCCAACAACTGCATCTACACCAGCTTTAACGACAACTAGCGCTCCTACAACCTCCACTACGAGCACGACAACCCAAACACCAACCCAATCTACGACCTCAGTAGCACAACCTACACCCTTTTTAACAACCACTAGCACACCTACTACAACCTCCTCACCATCTACTACAGTACCTCCAACAACTACAGAACAAACAGAATTTGTTTCTGTATCTGTACTCGATTTGAGTGACAATTCCACATTTGGAGATAACGTATTAGAAGGAACTGATTCTTTCGATCTCACAAACTCTACAGGTGGTGTACTCACAGTAGCAAGTAGTTTCAGTGCATCGTCCAAGTCAAGAAGATCACTTTCAACAAAAGGTGGATATGACCTTGAAAACAAGATTGCTTTTGTAACGTTTTCCATTGATTCTGCGACGACAACAGGTAATGTTGTAGAGTTGTGGATGTATGCATCTTCATCAAAATATTTAGCTACTGTTCTGTCTATTGTACCAAATTCACTTGCTACAACGATTACTGTTTCTGGTTTGACGAGTAACGCTACTGGTTTGCAAACACAAACGACTAATTGTGCGTTTATTAAGAACAAAGCGTATCTACTCAAATTACGTCTAGTGCAGGAATCAGCGTGGATACTACGCGGTGAACTCTTTAGTGGTACAACAGCGATATGTACACTTTCAGTCACCATGCAAAGTCTTATTCCAAGCAGCTTTTTCAGTGGAACTTTCACTTATGTACTCTCACAATCTTCATCAGGTACTGCTCTTCAAAGAAAATCAATGATTGTTGATGAAGTTGTTTCCATTAAAGTGAGTCAGATGGGCGTTGAATGCTCTAAAGGTGCTTGTGCATCAACTGCGCCTAGTGCGACAAAAACACCATTATCCAACTCAGGAGGTGTACCTATTGAGATCATTGCTGGTGTAATTGCTGTGATCGGTGGGTTTATGGTAGTTGTAGTTCTAGTTGCGGTAGTGGTTGTTGCTATTATTGTTAAACGCAGAAAGAAACGTGCGATTAACATTTACTCTGAGGAAGATAAAACAGAAGAGGAAGAGATTGTAGAGCCCGCTGAGCCCGAGAACAATCTGATAACATACAATGCGTTTACTGAAAACGCTTTTGAGAATTAAAAAACATTCTTTTCTAGCTTTAGAGGCTTGGTTACAAGTTGACAGGTTCAGCCAAAACAATCACCCTTCAACAAACAAAAAATGGACACAGAGCCGACCAAGCGTGCCAAATACGAGCAGCACCAGGTTGGTTTTTCTACAATCTATACTGAACATGTTTCTCCAGATGTTATTAACTTGGTACTCCAGTTCGCGAGTATAGATGCTTTACACCATTGCCTGCGAGTGAGTAAAGACTTTAACAAATCGTGCCTCGAAATATTGGCCCACCGACATAAGCATTATTTTTACACCGAGTTTGAAACAATTGGAGCGAAAAACTTTAATTATGTAGTTGATGAAACACGCATTTTTGGATCGTTACGATACGAACCACACTACGTTTTTGATAGAAAAAACTACGCAGTAAATATGAAACAAGTGTGCAGAAGCAAAAGCGAATTCAGATACGAGTTGCTAGAACTTTTACCAGACTTCGAACTACTCGGATTAAACTTGTTGATGAGTATTGCAGGAGTATCTGAGGAAATCCTGCGATCGAAGTTTCTAATAAGAAATGAAATCAAAAGTTTCATTCCTATTTTTAAGACTACGTATGGTTCAACCTGGAGACTTACCGTACAAGAGCAACGTGAGCCTCGCTACTCTGAATTCATTCTCGATTAACGTTGTACTAGTAAACATTTAAAGCGAAATCTGCTCTTTTTAAACCACTTTATGACGTTTCGGTATTAAAAATACAAGAATAAAATCAATGATCAGTTTAGCTCCAATAGAACCTGCAAAGATCCAAAAGATGTAATCCAGCGTATTCGCTAAAAAGAATTGATAAACCTAATGTTGAGTACGTGGCAATAACACTTACTGTTGATCCTAAATTGGCTAAAAAGATTGTGAAAGAAGTCATAGACGCTGCCATATCAATATTTAAATGTGATGTGGGTGCTGACAATGTTGTAGGATACTGACTCGCCATAGCAAAGCCAAATGTTACACAAGTAACCCACAACGCAATATAGTTTGGTACCAATGCCATCACTAGTAGTGATGCGATGCAAAAGATACTATTTAACATCAATGTTTGTCGAATAGATAAGTAATAACTCAATGGTAGAGCAATCAATCTTCCTAACGTAAAAGATAACCAGAAAATACTAGCAATTAACGCTGCAGTATCTCTAAAATGCTCTCGTTGGTACAATGTCACATACGGTGAGATGTAACTACCATAACCTGCTTCTACACCACAATAAAAGAACAATGACAAACTTGATAACAAGCCAGCAATAATTTGCTTCCAATCCCAGTTCTTAAAGTCAGTCCACCCGACTTTGACTTCAGTTTGTTCTGTGACGTCAACTTTTTTTGCTTTTACATCAACAAAGGGAATAAACAAGAAGAGTAAAAGAGAAGTCATCATAAAGACACCCATTGTCCAGTACGTGATCGAAAGTGGGTTCACGTACCATGGGACACGTAAACCCAAATTTTTGAGTACATTTGTGACAATTTGTAAGAAGAATGGACCTAAGAATGATCCAAGACCAAACATTGCGTGCAGTCCTTGCATGTAGTTATTGGTCTCCTCGCCCCATGTCCACAACATGACAACACTTGCTACACAATCAATGATACCACCTGCAATTCCGCAGAAAACGTTCACAGTTAGCATGAGTGCGTAGTTAGTGATAAATGGCATCGCGAACATGCTCAAACCCATTACTGCGATACTTGCGATGAAAAGAATGGCATTTAACCGATACATCAAGTACTTGAGTATTGGATTCTCTGGTATAGCAACTGAAGTTGCTGAACTGACCGAGAATTTATCTAAAATGAAACCAATAACGATTGTCGTTGCCATATAACCAGTACCACGCATTAAAAATATGAAATTGACTTCATCTAGTTCTTTGTGTAGGTTGTGAGCGAGTGCGAGTAACGATGGACCTAATACACTGATGGTTAAACCTAAGCAAATGTAGGCGTAACAGAGTACAAGTGTTTTCTGTATTTTTAAACTCCTGCCCTTGTTGCGTGATCGCTTTTTTATGAGTGGTGCACTTTCTACGCCAACCGGAGTCAGAGTATCGTACTGTATCGTCATGTGAATTTGATGGAAATAATGACCAAAAACAAATAAAAAGTAATTAGTTTATAAGAATAAATGTTTCACGTAAGCGGTTTGTGTAACTGAATCTGGAACCTTCTTGTCACCTTTCTTGTGTCGTTTCGCATAGGCTTCTGCTTGATCAATAATGCTTCTAACATCCAATTCTTTATCTGCAACTTGTTCCAACTTGCTCTCTAAATCTTGTCTTATTTTAACCAATTGCTGGAGCTTTCTATCTTGTCCAACAAAGATTGACTTGAACATTCCAGTCCATGTGCTCCAAATAGTGCTTGACTCCAAACGATGTAAAATGACTAATAAACCATAAATAACTGGTCTATTCATCATGAGTTTTGGTTCTTTGTCAAATAGTGAGATAATATATTTCAATTTTGCAAATGGTTGTCCGTGATCTGCCTGTATTTCAGTTTCTAACTGCTTGTAGATGGTTTCCGCAACTAATTCTTTCACAATCATCAACTCATCTGCTCTTTCGTCGTCTGTACAGCTCAACAACTCTAATCGTTTCAAAATTGGTAATGAACTAGCAATAGCAAAGAACAATTTGAAATAGTAGCTATCAGTATTTTTCAAACCAATAGCGTTCTTCTCGTAACTGATGATTGGAACTATTTCTGAAGGTTGTCCATTAGGAAGTTCCATACCATTGAAATTGTGTCGCATAGTGATAGGTGAGCGATACAAACTTGCGGAACCATACGTGTATTGCCATGTCATTCTGAACCATGATCCGCCGATTTGTTTGCATTCTGCTTTATCGACATTAACGTGGTATCGATACATTGGATCTTTTTTACTTTCCGATTCCTCAATGGCTTGACATTTCTTCCTTATATTCGTCAAGTCAGGAGATGAGAATCTAAACTCGTCCGAAAACTCTTCTTCTGTAAGCGTTCTCACAAAATATTCTTGTCCGACTTTTTCTGTTTCAGTTTGTACCAAGTATTTTGGTAGTTTAAATCCAGAATCGATACTTGGTGCCATTACTAATACGTTCGAGTTTTCCAACGTTGTTTCATCTTGTACAAAGTGTGAAACCAAATCATGAGCTGCGATATCGCTCAATGCGCGAATAGTAGAGTCTAACCTAACGAGAAGTAGTTTGTTCTTGTACAAGTTGACCCACGATGGTTCATGTCTTTGTGAAGTTGATCGATCGTATGATATGCCACGATAGAGTTTGGCATCCCAATAATTAACTTTCAAACGCAATAGTTGGAAGATAGAATAGTACGACTGGAAATCTTCTTTAGATACTTCTCCGCATGTGATGAATAATAAGTCACTTGACTCACTCAAGTTTGGATTGTAGTGAGGAACGACTTGAATGGAATGCGTTTGACGATCAACCATTTCTCCACGTAAAAAGAGTTCCACTCCCCATTGATACTTGTCATAGAATTCTATTCCATCGTAACCCATCATGATACGTGTATCAATGACATATTTATCACCCGCGAGAACGAGTGGAACGTGTCCTGTAATGTACTTCGTGTCGTGATCGACAAAGTGGATTTGGTTCGTGATAAAGATGCGATAGGTCACGTCATGATTATTAAAGTGTTCATCATGTTTTGTAGTTGATGTGCCATAGTCAACTTTAGATTTGTTGATAACTTCAAAGTATAAACTTGCTGCGTCGCCACAACCTAACATTTCTGGTCCGTTAACGTTGTGTAATTGTACTGGATATTCTACATCGACAAGTTGACGAACAATTGAGTCATCAAACACTCTGTTGAGTAGTTCTGCTCTAGTTTCGACAACTACTGCGTTCTTGTGCATGAAACCATTCAATAAGAGTGTTCTTGCGCCAATTTGTACTTCGATAGGTTGTGTAACAATATGTATAGCTCCAGGTGCGATACTTGGAAGCATGATTTGATCATATGATGTGACAGTTTCATCTTGTGGCGTAACAAATAGCGCCACTCCAGCAGGGCAAGTTAGCGTTCCTTGATTGATGATTTCCAAGTTTTCTATAAATACTGTTTCACCAGGTTCTATGATACCATCGTCATACTTGCCATTTGCTCTGATTGAGTAGCTACTAACACGTAACGAGTAGATACTATCAAACGATTGTTCAACAACTTGATTGTGGCGATCTAGAACGTGATAGGTAACTTGTCCATCTCGGCCGTCGCGTCCATCTTGTCCATTTCTGAGTTTGTTACTTTGTTGACGACCAGCAACACCTGCTTGACCATCTGTACCACGTTGTCCTTGTTTTTGAGGATATACATCTGTCCAAATGCCACCAGCGCCGCCCTCTCCAGCACGTCCTGCTCTACCGGCAGCTCCATGTGATCCGGCTCTTCCGCCAGCGCCGCCTTTTCCACCTCTACAATCTGTCAATAAAAGGTGAAGAAGTCTAGCATCTTGGCACTGAACAAGAATCTTTCCTCCATCTCCTGCGGCACCACCGTCACCTCCCATAGCTCCACTGCCACCGTCACCACCTATAAGAGTTAAAATATGTTAGAAAATGACTTACCATTGCCACCGTTTCCACCATTTCCTCCATTTGATAGTTTAGATTTTCCATTGCAACCAGAGCCGCCATTGCCTCCATTTCCACCATTACCACCAGCGCCTCCATCGCCTAATAATTAATTATTTGATTCTTAGTGTTATACCTCCATCACCACCTTCACCACCGGCTCCACCGACTGACTTGAGTAGTAGGTAGCGATCAGTGCCCAAATTAAAATTATGATTTTTCATGTACATTGCGTGCTCGGTAACTGTCAAAGCATCTGGATGTCCGTACACCGAGATGTGCATATCGTGCGCACTATCTGCGTTTGCGCCATCTTCACCTTCTGTAGCATGACTGCCACTCATTCCGTGAGTTCCATGTGTACCACTCTGTAACGTTATTAAATATCGATTTTTGGGTCATACCTCGCCATGTTCGCCTTCTCTTGTTCCAGAGCGGCCATTTATTCCCGAGTTTCCTATTTTTCCAGGTACTCCATTTCGTCCATTATTTGCTTTTGGTTGGTTTTGTGCTGAATAATCAATTATTTGTCCAACTTTTCGTTCTGTTTTTGGGTACACGCTTCTGTTATGCACGTGTATTACGTGCGACACTCTGTTAACTTCTTCATACAGAGGTGCCGATGCGTATGGATCTTGTGACGAATACATGTTGTGATGTTCGTGTTTGACTTTTCCAACACCTTTTTCCGGTCAACAGAGTTAGAAGCTTCATTGAAATAGGAGCACAACTGCAGACACGTGTGACTTCTGAACATCGTGACGATTGTCAGCTATCAAATTATCTTGTTTACAGGTAATATTATCTCATTTTGCATAAAACAGCTAGATGAGAAGAAAGCTCGCTGTTTTATGCAAAATGAGATAAGACCGCCATTATATCAGTATCGTTAACGCGACTCATTTATTGATTGCTAGTTGTATCTTCTGTTATTGGTAAGAGTTGTCCAAACCCAATAAGACCAGTGAGTTCCTGTGTAGAAGGACATTCCTGATATGTAGCATAGAATAATGGGCAGATGATCCGTCTCTAGCTCGAAATTGGACACATTAGATGCGATTCAACAGTTAAACTCTAATGCGACATCAAACTAGCTATTCTTAAACTCAGTTTCACAACTTGGTGAGACGACACATCCCCTCGTGTAGACTTCAGTGCATGCATGACACATACTGCCCCTTTGTAGAGCGAACTTTTGTATTATGTTAGTTAAATAATTGTACTTCCAATTGATCCGTTCCGAAGTACTATTAGAAGAGATAACACTGCTTTAGATCAAGATTAGCTTCTCGAAGTAGCTAAAACACGGCGGCGATAAAGGCGGGAGTAACGCATGCAACTCTGCTATTGTCGTTCTCTGTAATACACTGAAAGCTTTACTTCTTTACCCGTTGGCACTTGTCTGAGAACATTTAGCTAAATAAATTTTGAATGCAAATTGAAAGATTTCTCTCCCTAGTGTATAGTTTGCCTCAGACTCGTATTGGCTGCAGGTAGCTTGTTTCAATGTTGAACTGAAGTCGAATAGTTATATGTATTCCTTGTATTCTGTTCGAATGCCTTTCGAAGTGTATCAAGCGTCATTTTGTCCAGCTCTTTTCCATTCTCAGGTTCTTTTCCATTTAGAACGTAAAAAATATAAGATTTTCGTTGCTATACGTTTAATGTTAGATCTAATTTTTATGTGCCATACCTGTTTCCCCAAACTCTGATAGTGCCATCTTCTAGCGGGTTCGTTGTTCGCTTTGGAAATCTCGTAATACCGCCGTTTGAGACTTGATAGACTACATTTCAATAGGCATCTATGTATTATTACTTCAACGTTTCTTTCCACTTACGCTGCCACAGGTTGAGGTGCATTATAAAACCTCTTTATATCGCTTTCTGAAAGTTCAGGTTTCTTTTCCTGTGGTAGCTTCTTTTTCTCTTTAGCTGGGAAAACCGTCATATGCTTGGCGTTGTCTAAGTTTACGAGTCGTTGCTTCTTAGCTACACCACCTTCTACGGAGTAATGATCGTGTGGCATTGTTTTAAAATTTTTTAGTATCAACGAACTTACAGCTACTTTGGTTTATTATTCCACGAGTGAAAAACGCCGTACCGCTTTAGTAGACCCCTTGTATATCGGCAAGTGCGGATGGGCTGTTGTTGCCATATAGAATATTTTTTTGCTATCTATAAACATTTTGTATTTTGATGTTGCTGAGAAAGCTAATCTGCCATGCCGTCTAGCTCCCAAAGTAAATATTGTTACGCACTATCACTTGCCGCCATAGCTTGATTCAGCTACTAGCTGGGTCAACTGCCCAAGATGAGATAAAAACTTCCTGACTGCTCACTGGATTCAAATATCGTTTTACCAGAACTGGTATATCCGATCCTTAGTTAATTAAGCAACTGTAGTTTGGTACTGGTTTTTGGCGTATCCGTTTCTTAATATTAACAGACTCAAAACCCAACCAATATCCCTAAGTATTAAAGTAAGCATAGAATACAAGCGTAACTATGCAGCTTTAGATTGTTGTATTCAATATTGAAGCTTTCTATTTTTTGCACAACTTTTCCATGTCCGACGAGACTTCAAGCGCATCGGATGTTTCCGTGGACGAGAGCAGCTTCTCACACGATGCCGACGCGATGAATACAACAGATGACGAACCAATTGAGATTGAGGCGTCAACAGATTTTGATAAAACGCATATTCCTAACGTACCCCTCACTGAATCGATACAAGTTGATACAAATGATAATTCTGCAGCGCAACATTTAGCAGAACTCGGTGTGAGCGCTTTTAATTTAGAAGACGTAGAACGCAATGTCATCG